>Ga0206129_10000095_pt1 | contig 143784 bp, 119 predicted proteins | sample Helgoland_Spring_8_FD_148616 | JGI IMG/M metagenome (GOLD analysis project Ga0206129, IMG submission 148616) | Pelagic subsurface seawater microbial communities from Kabeltonne, Helgoland, North Sea - Helgoland_Spring_Bloom_20160502_2 | ecosystem: Environmental > Aquatic > Marine > Epipelagic...
GTTGGTTCATTTAGAAATACAGCTTCTAGTGCACGTTCGACCTGATATTTAATGGTGGAGACGACCCAGGAAGTTAAAGCAATTAATAGGAATGCGCCGATGCCATGGATCCAGATCAACTCGGGTGGGCGGGGGGTGTTTATCGTATTAAAGTAGTAGGTTATAAGTAGCACGTAAGCCAATGCTGCAGAAGCACATAGGATTAGATTCGCAAGCGTTTTATAGAATATAATATTTCTACTGGATGCATGGTTATTATATAGCCCTTGTCCCCACCAAAAAAGATATACAGCACTCAGCGCATTACCATAGGGTTGAATATTAATGTCGTACCAAAGTGGAAAATTGGTCGCACCTCCAATAAAAGCAAAAAGATAGGCAAATAAAATGAAATCCCCTCCTGTCGCACGCAGGCCCAAATGATGACTCTTAGCTCTAATAAAGATTCTAGCACTTGCCAATAGGTACCCAGCAAAATAAACTAGATATAGCCAAGTTAATGAGCCCGCTTCTGGCCAATAAAGGTGCCCAAATTTAGGTGCTACGCCCTGCATTATTAATTTTGAAGGCATCAATATGCATAATAACAATCCTGCGATATAGCCAAAGCGCAGAGCTATCTTTGATTTTTCACCTGAGTAAACAATCGAAAAATGATACGCTGCAACCGAGAGTAAAATTGAAAAGCACGCCAGTAATCGACAAAAATAATCCGCATAATGTTCACTGCTGGAGACACGCCACAGGAAGTAACTGAATGACCACCCCGTCACGAATATGAGGAAATTTAAAAAACAGCGACTGACTAGATCCTTTTTTTTAGTCGTTATAATAAAAACAGCATAGCAGGAGGCCGTTAAGCAGGTCAGTAGCGACGATAGGATGAGATATGTATTCACTTAACGATTACGGTATAGTTACTTATTTAAAGATTGTAAGGTATGGGCAAGCAAACTCAACACGGATCAAATAATCAATACCAATAGGACCTTATTTTCGACAGCTGGCTAGCTGGCGGATTAATCATATAGCCGTAGCAAAAAAATGCCAGCATGGGAGAGCAGGAACTTACAATCATGCTAGCAGACTGTTCACCGCATTGTTGCATGGTTAAGCGAATGCCAAGTAATTGCCGACTCATTCGGCGGGGCAGGGCGGAGGGCTGGGTCTATTAGTAGGCGTAGAACTCTTCGCTCAGGCGCACTTCGACGTTAATGCCTTCGAGTTTCTTGGGCAGGTGCCGCTTCGCGCTGGAGTTTGCCTTGTTCACGAACACAGTGATATTGGCGCCGTTGCCTGATTCGATGCCGATGCCAGACCCGAGGATGCCGTCATGGCCATGTAGACGAGCTTCATTGCGATTACGTACAGCCAAGGCTTGGGCAATACCTGCCTGCTGAATGCTGGTAGAGCGTTTGCCCTTGCTACCCCCCTTTTTTGGCTTGTCATTGCCGCCACCACCGCCGGTCGGTGCAGTCAATTCGAAGGATCCTAGGTCGCCGCTGGTGCCAAAGCGAAGGCTTGTATTGCCGAGGCCGAGCGCGGAGTTTAATTGTTCAAGTACGGTATCGATGGGATTTGCGATGGTATCGGTGTTGCTGCCAGCAAACAAAAGACCGACCGGATTGGCCGAGGCATCGTCCGTCACAATCAGTGAGCCAGAGTCACCACCTGCACTAAAGTTGCCGCCAGAAACGACGAACTGGTCGGTGAAGTAGGCGCGACCGCCATCGTAATTTACAGTGATATTGACGCCAACAAAGCCGATTGAAGAGTAAGTCAGGCCTGTGGTGCGGCCGCTCTTCTTGACTGCCCGCCCGAGTGAGGCCGTTACCGTTTGAGCCGAGACCGCATAGGCGTCTGTGAAATCAATGTTATTGCCGATGTGAAGAATTCGTCCGTCACTATCGGTTGCAGGTTGGACATTAGGCGTGATTCGCGCCACAGCGGCATCGACTCGATTGGCACGTCTTCGGCTAAAGCTTAAAGGCACGTCCGCAGCCAGTTCGCCGACATGCAGTGCGTTGTTGCTGCAAGCAGTCGAAGCCGTGTGCATGATGTTTTCACCGACGATACCCACACCTTCGCGAGCCAGCACGTGGCTGTTACTTAAAATGTAATCATTGGTTCCGTCAGTTACCAGGCTACCAGCAGTGCCGATGAAGCAACCAGTCTCTGAGGTCGCGAGGTCGTTGCCAATCTGCGCACCGAAGTAGGTCAGTGGTATTTGCCGAGATTGCTGGGCGCTCTGTGCCGAAAGCATGCTGGTCGCACTGCAGAAAACGATTCCTGTAACTAGTATTGTATGGTTTATTGGGTATGGGGTTGAGTAGTGATATTAAATATTTATTTTCAATAATTATTGAGATGTATGCAACGGTTAATATCGAATCGCGGATCTAGGAAAAGGTCGGTCGTCGTCTAGTGCAGTATCGTTATATTTTGCGTGTAACCATTCGGTGGGTGTAAACGACTATGTCTGGTAGAGTCGCAATTAATTGGATAAAGTTTTCGACCTGAACGCAATGGCACGCTAAAACGGCAACATGAATAAGTTCTGCATTGTTGTGAGTATGACTGTGTTTAGTTACTTGGGTTGGTGGATCGGGGCCTCCTTCGGGTTTGCTGCAGCTTTTGTCGTTAGCTCATTGATGAGCCTAGTGGGAGTCTATGTCGGTTGGCGAATTAATCGAGACTACCTAGAGTAATATCAGCAAGGAAGACCAAGTCTACTAAAGCGCACAGGCGCACAATTGCTGCACCTGAGTTAGCTTGGCGTCTCTGTGCCTTGCGCGAAGTGGGCGTGAGTATTGCCACAACGATTGCAATTTGATAAAACATAGTAAGTCTGGGCAGTACGATTCGATTACTAGCATGTGAATACTTTAGACTTAACTAAACTCGATGTCGGAGCGATTGATCGTATTATTGGCTTGGCCTGGGCGGATCGTGTGCCCTTCGAAGAGATTGAGGCGAAAACGGGACTGCGAGAATCGGATGTCATCATTACGATGCGACGACACCTAAAGCCGAAGAGTTTTCGTATTTGGCGAGCACGTGTTAACGGACGTGGTACGAAGCACCAAAAACGCTTCCGTAAAGATCAAAAAATGATTCATTTGCAAACACATGATGCGCTACACCAAACGACTTGAGTCTAATTTACCACTTTTAGCGGTTGATCTGGGCTACAGTGCGCGCTCAAAGTCTTGCGGTGTGGCTTGGTCAGGTGGTTCTGTGGTCCAGTCATTGGAGTTTGGCGAGTGCATTGCGGCAGTTGCTCAACAGCTTTCACGAGTGGGGCGACACACGCTTATTCTTGAGGCGGTACTATCCACTTATCATACGATCCAAGGAAACCCGACGATTCGTGGTGATTTTGAGAAAGGCCGGGGTTGGTATCATGGCCCAGGTGTCAGCACCTTTGCGGCAGCGCTGCGCTTTGTGCGCGAGTTGAATCGTGTCTTACCGAATGACCTGCGGCCGATTCCCTTGGTCGAGGGGTTTTTGAGTTATAAGCCGGTGCGCACTGCGCATTCCGACGATGCGCGGCGTTTGCTCGTGGAATTTGATCAAGCAGAGCGCTTTGAAGCGCTTTCTGGTAGTGAGCCGATTTGCGACTTGCTCGATGGTGTGCCGCAGATACGTCGTTACAATAAGCCTGCCTGAGGTCTGCTCTGCCCAGCAGTGCTGACTGTACTTGAACGGGGGTAGCGAATGACTACGGCAGTCCTTCGCCTGAAATCGTTTTCGATTCAGAGCGGAAAACACTTCGACATCGGTTGATCACTGAGTTCTGCTATAAACTTTGAAGTCCGCCGCTATGATTTACTTCAAGCGGTTTCATATTACTATTTTGCTTATGCCATTTTCTCAATTCGGACTTGCGCCATTCTTCTCTAAGTCGTTGGCGCACTTTGACTATGCCCAGCCGACGCCGATTCAGTCTGCGGCGATTCCAGCGATCCTTAAAGATCACGATGTTCTAGGGATTGCGAAGACCGGCTCGGGAAAAACGGCGGCCTTTGTTTTGCCAATCTTACAGCAACTGGAAGAGGCACAAATCTCACAACATCGAGACCCTACAGTGTTGGTTCTAGTGCCAACGCGTGAGTTGGCGGATCAAGTGACGCAGGTCTTTCGTGAATTCTTGCCGAGCCTGACTGCCGGCGTGAGTTGCGTCGCGGTGTATGGCGGTGTTTCGATCAACACGCAGATGCAGGCCTTGCGGCGCGTGGATGTCTTGGTGGCGACGCCGGGTCGACTGCTCGACTTGCTCGATAAAAATGCTGTGCGGCTTACTTGTGTGCAGACGTTGGTATTGGATGAAGCGGATAAGATATTGAGCCTTGGCTTTCAGGATGAGGTGGATCAGCTGCTGCGGTTGCTGCCCGTCAAACGTCAGAACTTACTGTTCTCGGCCACGCTCAGTGAGGATGTATCTGCGATGCAGCGACTGATCCTAAATGATCCTGTAGTGTTGCAGATTGATGAAGTGGGAGAGTCGCTCGAGCAAATTCACCAAGAGGGCTATTTTGTGACTGAAGAACGCAAGGGTGTATTGCTGCGCTATCTGATCAAGCATGAGCAGTTGCAGCAGGTGCTGGTCTTTGTGTCGTCACACCAGAAAGCGGATAATGTGGCTGCTAAATTGCTTAAAAATAAAATTAATGCCTGTGCAATTCATTCTAAGATGGGGCAGAACGTGCGACGCGATGCCCTGAAAAAGTTCAAGGATGGGCGAGTTGCGGTGTTGGTGTCTACCGACTTATTGGCGCGCGGGATTGATATCGATTGCCTGTCGTACGTGATTAACTTCGAGCTTCCTCGTTCGCCAAAAGACTACATTCACCGTATCGGTCGAACCGGCCGTGCTGGCGCCTCAGGTGCGGCGATTTCGCTGATTACTCCAGGTGAGGTGCATCACTTTAATGTCATTCAAAAAAAGATGGGCCAGCGCGTACTAATGGTTCAGAGCGACGGCCTCGACTTACGTGGCTACTGAAGTGCTCGCTGGGTTCGTGACAGTAGTACAATTTTTGCAAAGTAGCCTGCGCTCACGTCGATGATGCCAGTAGTTGCTAAAGCAGGCCACTGATAGCAGTTCGTAGTATTCAGACTCCATCAGCGGCGCAGATACCGTGTAGGCTTAGCGGGTGGCTTGATGTGAGCTGCAGAGTTTGTCAGGCGTTGGACTAAATTGAATCCACACCTCCTCTTCGCGTACGCGTGACACTCGGTCAATGAAGTAGGGTGGGAGCGAAGCGATCTGCATGAGTCGTGCATCTGAAAGGGTAACTGCAGTGAATGCAGTGCCTAGGGTAGTAAATTCTTGGATGAATGCGTCTGCGGAAATTATTTTTCGGTCAAATTTGATATGCTGCTGGCGGCTCGTTTGATGGTTTTTAAATTACCTGCCTTGAGTGTTCCGAGGAAATCGATGTATAATCGAAACGATGAGAGCATATTTAGGTATTGATGGTGGTGGCACACACACGCGCAGTCTTCTTATTTCGGAGTCCGGCCATATTCTCGGACGCGCTGTTACTGGTCCGTCAAATGTTCAACAATTAAGCATGCAGGCGCTGCGGGGTACTCTCCAACAATTGTTGAATCAGACATTTATAAACTTACCCGATGAGATTGAGTGTATCGCATCGTGCTTTGGTCTTGCGGGTGCTGCTTCTGCTCACAACAAAAACGACATTCGCGACACCTTAGGCAGCTTATTGCCATTGGCTGCTGAGGCCCCGATACTGACTTCCGATGCGCACATTGCATTGGTTGGGGCGCTTGGCGATCGTCCAGGGCTATTGCTAGTCGCTGGCACCGGTTCGATTTGCTTTGGTCGCGATGCCGATGGTATCACTCATCGAACTGGAGGTTGGGGGTCTGCCTTCGACGATTTGGGTAGTGGCTATTGGATTGGCCGACAAGCCATGCAAATGACTTTTCAAGAGTCCGATGGACGTCGACCCTTGGGACCATGGCAAAGCAATGTCTTGAAGCGGCTAAGCTGCAATTCGATTGAGCACCTACTGTGTAAATTAAAGAGCGGTGAGATTAACCATTCACATGTCGCTGCGCTTGCGCCGCTGGTGATACAGTTGTCTCAGGACGGCGTCAGTGTCGCAGCAGATATTTTGAATCATGCAGTCCGCGAATTGGTCGCTGCCATCTCCGCAACTTATCGTAAAGTGAAGCTCCGCACCGCGCCGCTGGTGTTAGTGGGCGGACTGCTAGAACAGTCCGAGCTCTTGCGTGACCAGCTAAGCGCTGCCCTCCAAATAGAGGAGCCTGAAATTCAGATCGAGAAGAGTTTGATGTGCCCGATTGCTGGTGCCGTTGTCGTCGCCTGCCAGAAGTCGAACGATAATGTCCCGAATGAACTCGAACAGGCATTGATTGCTCTGAGCACTGATTCCGCGGTGACCACAATATAAATTAAACACCGAGAACGTCTGTTCGAATTGCGTCTTAATCTGGATGCGAACTGCATCACGGTTGTTGCGAATGTAATTTTTAAAGTACCAGCCCATATCTAAAGTGTCACAACACTAGATGGTCGACTAACGGCATGGTTTGGATGTCCGCATGGCGTGTCTAATCGTGTTACTACGATCGGATTTATGTCTGTTAAAATCTCCCGTTGGGTTTGATTGATCGTAACGCTTCGTTTAGAATATGATTTCAGTTATTCGAAACAAGATTATGGATCTGGATACTCTCACGGCGTTTTTTAAGTGGTGCACCATTCTGAATGGCAGTTTGCTTCTTCTCTGGTCTGCTTTGGTCGCATTTACCCCCGACTTCATTTTTGATATTCAACATCGATGGTTTCCGATTTCACGTGATGCGTTTAATATCATCATCTATGCGTTCCTAGGGCTGTTTAAGATTACAGTTCTAGTCTTTAATGTCGTGCCGTTTTGCGTGTGCCTAATTATTGGCACATAAGGTGGCTCCGTTTTTTTGGCTACCGCAGTATGCATGATGATTATCGACTAAAATAGTCGCTCTGGTCGTATGCTTGAATCGCATATAATCGCTAGATCATGTAAAACTTGGCGCTGTGATATATGGCTGCCGACCATTGTTGATAGTCCTCTATGCTTCGCCTTCAGAGACTTCGGCCTGAAAGAAGCTCAAGGTAATGTAGGTGAATACTCCGATCACGATGCCACAGTCTGCTACGTTAAATGCCGGATAGCGGCCAGTCGGCAGCACCCAAGGAATGGTGAAGCCTAAATGGAAATCCAGAAAGTCGATGACATGTCCGTGCACTAGGCGATCGACCAGGTTGCCGAGTACGCCGCCGATCAGTAAGCCAAATGCGAGTTGCATCTTGTTACGGTGAAGCTCAAGTGTGTGCCGAAATCTGTAAATTGCAGAGAGTGCAATCAATGCAAAGAGTGCGAGAATCTCGCCGTGGCCTGAGAACATTCCCCATGCCGCGCCTTCGTTGCCAATATGTACGATGTAAAAGAAGTTTTTGATCACTTCGATGACATCTGCATCGTGCGGATAAAAATAACTATCCAACGCCATAGTGTTGAAAATCCAGATCTTGCTGAGCTGATCGGCCGCAAACACGATCAGCGCAGTGATGAGAAGCCGCTGGTAAGAAGTGCTTGGAGTGTTTGAGTTCAACGTGGAATGGGGCTTTTTTTGTGGTGCAGGATATCGCGGGATAAACCCGCTCGCTACAAAAACCTGTAGTGACTGGCTTTACGCCAGGATAATTCGCTTTGGTAGTGACTGGCTTTAAGCCAGGATAATTCGCTTTGGTAGTGACTGGCTTTACGCCAGGATAATTCGCTTTGGTAGTGACTGGCTTTACGCCAGGATAATTTGCTTTGGTAGTGACTGGCTTTACGCCAGGATAATTCGCGATGGTAGTGACTGGCTTTACGCCAGGATAATTCGCTTTGGTAGTGACTGGCTTTACGCCAAGATAATTCGCGATGGTAGTGACTGGCTTTACGCCAGGATAATTCGCTTTGGTAGTGACTGGCTTTACGCCAAGATAATTCGCTTTGGTAGTGACTGGCTTTACGCCAGGATAATTCGCTTTGGTAGTGACTGGCTTTACGCCAGGATAATTCGCTTTGGTAGTGACTGGCTTTACGCCAAGATAATTCGCTTTGGTAGTGACTGGCTTTACGCCAGGATAATTCGCATTGGTAGTGACTGGCTTTACGCCAGGACCGCATCAAACTATATTGAAGTTAGTATCAGGGGCACGTGTGTCGTCCGTTTACTCGTCATCGTCCGACGTGATCTTCGGTGCATCGGCACTGTCTGCGAAAAGTCCACCTGCATTGCGCTCGATCTTACGGCGTTGGTTCTTTTCGAATTCAGCTTGGCCTTCAATTGAGTAGCGAGCAAACGGCACGGCAGCGAGGCGCTCTTTACTGATCGTTTTACCTGTGACTTCGCAGACGCCATAAGTGCCTTCTTTAATGCGAAGAATCGCTTCTTCGACTTCGTTGAGGGCTTCTTGTTCACTTGATACGAGGCTGAGTGCAAAGTCGCGGTCAAAAGCATCGGTACCAGCGTCGGATTCGAGTTTACGATCTCCTTCATCGCGGGATGCGTGCTGCAGGGTGTCGGAGGTGTGGAGGTCGAGTTCCTCGCTGACGTGTTGGCGCAGATCGAGCAGAAGCTTGTAATACTTCTTCCACTTTTTAGGGATCGATTCATCTTCGAGTGAAGTGACCTTCTTTTTCTCTGCTGGGTTGAAGCCTAGAATATCTGCGAGTGAGGCCGCGCCGAGTACGCGTTTTTTAACAGGCTTATCTTCGACGATTGCCTTCTTTTTAACCGGTACGAGTTTCTTTTTTACCGAGGGTTCATCGGGTATCGACTTAATTTCTTTTTTACGAGTTGCAACGAGAGCCTCGACGTCATCAAAAGAAAAAGCGATCGGTGTGGCCTTGTTACTAGCAGCTTCGCCTTCGCGTGCGACCGAGGGATTCTTGGCTAAAGGAATAGGGTTAGTGGCTTGATTCGTTGCTGCTTTTTTAACCGGTGTTTTTTTCGCAACTGGCTTAGTTGCAGATTTTTTAGCGTCAGCTTTTTTCGCCTTAGCCTTAGTTGCAGATTTTTTAGCGACAGTCTTTTTCGCCTTAGCCTTAGTTGCAGGTTTTTTAGCGACAGTCTTTTTTGCCTTAGCCTTAGTCACAGGTTTTTTAGTCACAGTCTTTTTTGCCTTAGCCTTAGTCACAGGTTTTTTAGTCACAGTCTTTTTTGTCTTAGACTTAGTTGCAGGTTTTTTAGTCACAGTCTTTTTCGCCTTAGCCTTAGTAGCAGATTTTTTAGCGACAGTCCTTTTCGCCTTAGCCTTAGCAGCAGGTTTTTTAGCGACAGTCTTTTTCGCCTTAGCCTTAGTAGCAGGTTTTTTAGCGACAGTCTTTTTTGCCTTAGCCTTAGTTGCAGGTTTTTTAGCGACAGCTTTTTTTGCGGCGGATGCCTTGGTCTTCTTGGTAGTCATTGATAGGATAGAGTGGGGTGTTATTTAGTAGAGTCTGAAATTTGTTTAAGTGCTTTAGCGCAACGAGGGGAGACGGCGCCCCAAGTGTCAGTCTGGACCAGCGCAGGCACCCAGCGCCAACTGCGTGGGCAGCGTACGCCATCAGCATGCGCGACTTCGACTGTAAGCTCGGTTACAGTGGCATCTTCGACGACAGTGACCTGAGAAAGAATGAAGAGTTCTGGTAGATCGGATTCATATTGTTTGAGACGAGCGAATTCTGGATCACTCAGCGAACCAGTAATCGTTGCTTTCGCGTCGAGGCTTTGTCCGATTGCCTTCTTTTGGCGCAGTTCTTCTAAGCCATCGTTGAGCTTTTCGGAAAGGAAAGTGCGTAGGGCGCGGATGTCGCTGGCGACTTCGGGCTGATCCCATGCGCTATCCACATACGGCCAGTCGCTGAGTGCGATCGGTTTGTCGGTAAAGTCGCTATCGTTCTGAGCATAGCTCCATGCCTCGTCGGCGGTGTGTGGGATCAATGGCGCGACTAAGCGTGTGAACACGTTAAATATGATACTGATCGCAGTCTGTGAAGAGCGGCGTAGCGGATCATTAGGCGCACAGGTATAGAGTCGATCTTTGAGGATGTCATGGTAAGTGGCCGAAAGTACATTCGCGCAGAATGGATCAATGATATCCTTAAATGCGCGGTGGAATTCGTAGGCTTCATAGGCTTCGGTAACCTTACGCACGAGTTGTGCGAGTTCGTCGAGCGCCCACTGGTCAACAGCATTGAGCTCGGCGAGTGGCACCGCATTGATGGCTGCGTCGAAATCAAATAGGTTACTGATCTGGAAGCGCAGCGTATTACGCATGTTGCGATAATTGTTTGAAACATTACGCACGATCTTATCGGATACCGGCACATCGCCACGGTAATCCTGCGAGCAGATCCATAGGCGTACGACATCTGCACCGTAACTTTGGATCCATTCAGGAAGTGGGCGGGCCGCTCCGTCGCTCTTGGAGAGTTTGGTGCCATCTTCTTTAACGACGAAACCGTGGGTGAGCAGGTTTTTATAGGGCGCTGCTTTGTCGGCGATAACGGAAGTCCAGAGTGAGCTTTGGAACCAGCCTCGATGTTGATCACTGCCTTCGAGGTAGAGGTCTGCAGGCCAGCTTAAGTTGGCGCGTTTCTGCAGTACGGCGCGGTGGCTAGTGCCTGAATCGATCCACACATCTAGTGTATCTGTGCCAGATTTGAGCTGATCCGCAGTTGGCCAAGTGCCTGGCAAGGTGATGCCCTCGAGTAGTTCGACGGTCGTTTGCTCAAACCAAATATTAGTGCCACCGACGGCGACTTTCTTAGCGATGGCGCGGATGACGCCGGCGTCGATGAATGCTTCGCCGTCTTGATTGTAAAACGCTGGAATAGGCACGCCCCATGTACGCTGACGGCTGATGCACCAATCTGGGCGGTTTTCAACAGCAGCCCGGATGCGTTTCTCACCCCAAGCTGGGATAAAGTTCACATCCTTGAGTGCGTCGAGTGCGCATTGGCGGTCGCCGCCTTTGTCGAGCGCGATGAACCATTGATCCATAGCGCGGAAAATCACGGGAGTTTTGGAGCGCCAACAATGCGGGTAGCTGTGGGTGATGGTCTTTTTGGCGATTAATGAGCCGTTTTGGCCGATAATTTTCAGTACGCCACGGTTGGCATCGCTGATCTTACCATCTTCGAGCACGGAGAGACCGACCAATTCGGCAGGCACTTGGCCATCGTCGACGTAGCAACCATTGTCATCGAGTGGGCAATACACTTCGATGCCGTTGTTGATCCCGGTAATATAGTCGTCTTGACCGTGGCCAGGAGCAGTGTGCACGCAGCCTGTGCCACTTTCGGTAGTGACGTAGTCGGCGAGTAGGATAGGGCTCGGGCGGTCAATGAATGGGTGACGCGCTTCGAGCTTCTCCATCGCGGTGCCAAGGAAAGTATTGATCGTTTCAGCATCTTCAAGGCTGCAGGCTTCGATGACCGCGTCGCGTAGAGCAGTGGCGACGATGATCGTGCCTTGGTTGCTGGTCTTGATCGCGCTGTATTCGATCTTTGGATTCACCGAGACTGCCATGTTAGCGGGCAAGGTCCATGCGGTGGTGGTCCAGATCAGCACCGAAGCAGGCTCTTCGAGCGCGAGTGCCTTGAGTGCCTCAGCGGAGAGGCCGAGCTTTACATAGATCGAAACGCTTTTGTGGTCGCGGTATTCGATCTCGGCTTCTGCTAGAGCGGTCGCGCAAGGAATTGACCAGTAAACTGGCTTTTTGCTGCGGTAAACGATGTCTTTTTCGACGAAGCTGGCGAAAGTTTCGAGTTCAGTCGCTTCGTAATCTGGGTGGATCGTCCAATATTCGTTGTCCCAATCGGCTAAAACTCCGAGGCGTTTGAACTGTTCGCGCTGGCTCAGACGGTATTTATCGGCGAATTTTGCGCAGGCTTCACGCACTTCGAGCGCGGTGTAGTCGGTGCGCCCGGTCTCTTGCAGTTCACGGGAGACTTTGTGCTCGATTGGTAAGCCATGACTGTCCCAACCTGGTATATAAGGAGCGTTGTAACCCTGCATCCACTTGAAGCGTAAGATGGTGTCCTTCAACGTCTTATTGAGGGCATGGCCGAGGTGCAGGTCGCCGTTGGTAAACGGTGGTCCGTCGTGCAAAATGAAGCTCGGACCCACGGTATTCTTTGCTTGAATTTTGCCGTAAAGGTCAAGTTTCTCCCAGTGCTCAATACGAGCGGGTTCGCGTTCCACGAGGTTGCCGCGCATTGGAAAGGCGGTTTCTGGGAGGTTGAGCGTATTTTTGAGGTCTAGAGCCATGATTTAGATACCGAGGGCCATGTAAAAACGGCGAATGTGTTTTTTTGACTTCTCAAGTCAAGCACACAGAATTTTCTCGCAGATGTTTAGCTTTCGCGCTTGTTAGGTTGCGCTCGATCAGGCACCTGCTGTGCCTTTCTTTTAAAATCCAATGACACTCGCATTTATTAGTCTTCCGTATCCCGATTTTCCACTGTTAGCGCTCTTCGCTGTGATGCTAGTGGGATTTGTCGCGCTGGCTTTCGGCGGCGATTGGTTGACCCATGGTGCCGTGGCGATTTCGAGTAACTTGAAGATCAATCCAGTGGTAATTGGCCTGACTGTGGTGTCGATTGCGACATCGATGCCGGAAATGGCGACTTCGCTGATGGCCGCGGAGGACAATCCTGGTATCGCGTTGGGCAATATCCTCGGTAGTAATATCGCCAATATCGGCCTCATTTTGGGAGTCGCGGCGATTATATCACCTCTGAAGATCAACCTACGCCTGATCCAACGCGAGGTGCCGATTCTGATTTTGGTCACGCTGTTATTTGCCGCGTTTGCGCTTGGCGGTGGGTTTCAGCGCGTTGAGGGCATGGTTTTGCTTAGTCTGACAGTGGCCTATCTAGTCTATATCGTGCGTGGTGCCAAACAGCAGGATTCTCAAGCAGTTGCAGATGATTTTGCAAAAAATGCTGAGCAGGTTCAGCATAAATCGACAGGCAAGGCTTTGTTGATTGTTGCACTTGGTGCTGGAGCGTTGGCGTTGGGAGCCGGCTTTTTAGTTGGGTGTAGTGTCGAGATAGCGACTCGGATGGGCATCAGTGATTTGTTCATCGGACTCTCGATCGTAGCGATTGGTACGAGTTTGCCAGAGTTGGCTGCTTCGATCGCGGCGGTGCGAGCTGGTCATGGTGATCTCTGTGCGGGTAATATCGTGGGTTCCAACTTGTTTAATATGCTGCTGATCGGTGGCGGCGCGTCGGTTTTTGCCGGTATGGAAGTGCACGATGAATTGCTACTGATCGAGTTCCCCGCACTCGTGCTACTTTCAGTACTGCTTCTATGGATATTTAAGAGCGGACATATCGTCAGTCGATGTGAGGGTGCGCTCTTACTTTTTCTATACCTTGCGATTCTGTCGATCTCCGGCCTGTCTCAATTCGGCTATTTTTCTTAATGAATTCTAGAGTTTACTTATCAACACACATTTATGCCTGATTCCTATCAACCTGTAGTCCTTATCATCCGTGACGGGTGGGGGGAGAATCATAACTCGGAGCAAGACTCTTATAATGCGGTGAAGCTTGCCAAGACGCCTTGCGCGGACCGCCTTACAGACGAGTGGCCTCGCACAGAGATCATGGCATGTGGGCTCGATGTTGGCTTGCCCGCTGGTATCATGGGCAACTCCGAAGTAGGTCACCAAAACATCGGTGCTGGTCGTGTAGTAGATCAAGAGCTCGTCCGTATCAACAAGGGGATCGAAACGGGTTCGGTGAAGGATAGCGTTACATTTAAGGCATCGCTTGCCAATGTTAAGGCTCAGGGCACTGCACTGCACCTCATGGGCCTCGTGTCTGACGCAGGCGTGCACGCGATGCTGGAGCATATCTACGGTTTGATCCGAATTGCCAAAGACGAGGGCATTCAAGAGCTCTACTTGCATGCCTTCACGGATGGTCGCGACACTGGGCCATTTAGTGGCAGGCAATTCATCAAAGAAGCCGAAGCCGAAATGGCGAAGATCGGTCTCGGCAAGATTGCATCGCTGTCTGGTCGCTACTGGGCGATGGATCGCGATAACCGCTGGGATCGAGTTCAGCGCGCTTACGACTGCCTCACTGGCCGCAATATCGAAACCACTGCCGCTTCTGCCGAAGCTGGCATACAGTATCAATACGATAACCCTGAGACTGAAGGCACTAAGGGCGACGAATTTTGCCCGCCAACCGCAGTGCTCGACAAAGATGGTAAGCCCGTTGCGACGATTGCGCAGGGCGACTCGGTTATCTTCTGCAACTTCCGTGGCGACCGTCCGCGTGAATTGACCCGAGCTTTTATCCAAGACGATTTTGATAGTTTCGATCGCGGCGAGAAGCTCGACATTCACTTTTCGACATTGAGCGAATATCAAAAGGGCCTCTGCGATAACATCATTTTCTTCAAGCCTGAGAAGATGAAGGATATCCTTGCGAGCTACATTTCCGATAAAGGCATCCCACAGTTCCGCTGCGCTGAGACGGAGAAATTCCCGCATGTTACGTTCTTCTTCAACGATTACCGCGAAGAGCCGTTCCCCGGCGAAGACCGTGCACTCATACCGAGCCGCAAGGATTGCGCGACTTACGATGAAAAGCCGGAAATGTCGGCTTACGGTATCCGCGACGCGGCTGTCGAAGCGATCAAGTCCGGCAAGTACGGCCTAGTCGTAGTGAACTTCGCAAATCCTGACATGGTCGGTCACACGGGTGTGATCGAAGCCTGTATCCAGGCATGCGAGATCGTGGACGGCTGCGTGCAGGATCTGCTCGACGCGGTGGACACCGTTAACGGTCATGCAGTGATTACTGCAGATCATGGCAACTCTGATCAACTCTGGAATCCAGAGAACAACGGCCCGCACACCGCGCACACACTCAACCCAGTTGAGATCGTTGTTTACGGCGAAGGTTGCAAGGGACGTGCGATTGCCGAGGGCGGCGCACTGGGCGACATCGCTCCAACGATCCTTGAGCTGATGGGCCTCGAACAACCTGAGTCGATGACAGGTAACTGTCTGCTCAAGTAAGGCAGACACATTTTAATCACAAAGCCCGGCCTTCACGATGTGGGTGCCGGGCTTTTTTGTGATTACTGGTCACTTGGTGAGCTATAGGGAGTGTCCGCCTTCGAGCGGACTGCAGTTGCACGAGTTTAGGGGTATTGCCGACAATACCGAGGTCGTCCCTCCCCAGTGGTCCCGCTAGACACAAAAAAGCCCTTCCAGTTAAGAAAGGGCTTTAAAAAAATAAACCAAAAAGATTATTCAGCTGGCTTGGTCTTTTTGATGCCGATCACACGATCGCCTTCTTTCCACTCGCCGCGCTGGCGGAGTAGGTCCACGCGTTCGAAACGCTTGAGGACTGTTCTGTTTTTCTTACCGCCGCCGCCGGTGGTTGCTCTGAAACTGTTGTGTTGTGACATGGTGTGCTCTTGGTTGAAAGTGAAAGCGGAGGAATAAACGGGTGCCTCTACGAAAGATCAAGGCCTAATCGCAATTTATTTCGGGTATTTCCGTGATTCTAGAATCGAGGTAGCGCAGGAGTATCCTGCCCCATACCTGTGATGGGTGTAGTCACGTTGCTCTTACGGTGCTTTCGTATACATCCAGTTCAAACCCGACGATAGAACCAAGGACATGATAAAGTGGCGTGGCTACAATTTAACCAAAGTGCAGGTATACCGTACTTTTGATGCAACGGATCAACTGGTACGACCGAACGTGAGGCTTTACAGCTGGCGCGATTCAAGCCAAGCAAGTTGTGGTAAAATATGTTTGCACCCACTAAATACAGATTTGAGCAATTAAGGATCGCGCGGCAATTAATTCGCTGGTCACTGCTAGTGCTGCCAGTCTCGGTGACGGTGGGTGCGCTGGTCGCGTTATTTTTGTGGCTATTGGAGTCGGCGACGCAGATTCGTCAGGCCCACTTGTGGTTACTTGGGCTATTACCACTGGCAGGTATCGGTATTTACTGGCTGTACCGCCGATACGGTAAAAATACCGAAGCGGGTAATAATTTGATCATGGATGAGATCCATGAACCCGGCGGTGGGATTCCGTTTCGGATGGCGCCGCTGGTAATGGTGACGACTATAATTACGCATTTGTTTGGTGGTTCGGCTGGGCGCGAGGGCACAGCGGTACAGATGGGCGGCAGTGTGGCCGATTATTTCGCTAAGAAATTTGGTCTTCGCCATGAGGATAAGCGCATCTTGTTGATGGCTGGTATGGCCGCGGGCTTTGGTGCGGTATTTGGCACGCCAGTCACAGGGGCAATTTTTGCCTTGGAAGTGCTGGCTGTTGGGCGAATTAAATATGATGCGCTGATGCCGTGCTTGATTGCGAGTTTGGTGGCCGACATCACTTGTACTTCGTTTCCAATTCATCATACGCACTATTCGATCGGCTATTCCGCAAAGGAGGCGATGGGGGCAATGTCCTTTATCTCGTTTGATGTGTTGTTGTTACTCAAGGTTCTGATCGCTGGTGCTTGTTTTGGTCTGGCCAGTTATGGATTTGCCGCGTTGTCGCATCACCTAAAGGCAAAGAGCCAGCAGTTGATTGGCCGCAAGTGGCTGATCCCTGCAGTCGGTGCTGCGTTGGTGTTGGGCATTAGTTATTGCTTGGGCACGACCGATTATCTTGGTCTTGGCGTGAGTTCGCCAAACGCAGACGGCGTGAGTATTGTGTCGGCTTTTTCCGTGGGCGGTGCCGATTCTTTTAGTTGGTTTTGGAAGCTTTTGCTGACGGCAATCACATTGAGTTTCGGCTTTAAAGGCGGGGAAGTGACGCCGTTGTTTTTTATCGGAGCCACTCTAGGCAATACGCTCGCCATGCTTTCGGGCGCACCGGCCGATCTGTTTGCTGGGCTCGGCTTTATTGCAGTATTTGCGGGGGCCACGAATACGCCTCTGGCGTGCACGATGATGGGCATCGAGCTGTTTGGCGCTGAAAATACTGTTTACTACGCCGTCGCCTGTTTCACGGCTTATTACTTTAGCGGACATACAGGCATCTATACGTCGCAGCGTGTGGCAGTCACAAAGTTCCACACCACTGAGGCGAAGGAATCGACGCTGCAGGAAATTAACACGAATCAACGAGAATATGGCCGCAGCCCAGCCATCGATTAACGGTATGAATCTGAACGAACAATTTGAGGCACCAATTGAATTTTTTAATCGTCACACTGGCTTGATAGAAACCGAGTCAGTTTATGGCGAAGCTTTCTTGCGCTGGGCATATGGTAATCCATTGGGTCGCCTGACTGTAGCGGTCGCCGTGAAGCGATTGTGGTTTTCGCGTTGGTATGGCTGGCGCATGGATCGCTCTGCGAGTCGCGAGAAGGTGGCGCCGTTCATTCGCGACTATGCGGTGGACGTTGCAGAATTCGCGGCTGATGCCGATAGCTATGGTTCCTTTAATGAGTTTTTCTATCGTAAGCTTAAACCAAGCGCACGGCCGATTGCGGCGGGTGACTCGGTCGCCGCGTTTCCCGCGGATGGGCGACATCTGGCTATTGCAGACGTCAGTGCGGCAGACATTTTTTATATCAAAGGGCAGCGTTTCGATTTAGCGAAGTTCCTCGGCAGTGCCGAATTGGCCGCTGAGTTTGAAGGCGGCTCGATGTTGATCTCTCGTTTGTGCCCGGTGGATTATCACCGATTTCACTTTCCGGTGGCAGGGCGATCTGGTGCGGCACGTATTTTGGACGGTAGTTTGCGCTCCGTGAGCCCGTTGGCGCTACGCCGTAAGCTGTCGATCCTGTGGGAGAATCGCCGTATGATCACCGAGGTTGACTCGGATGCATTCGGCAAGATGATCGTGATGGAAGTCGGCGCGACGTGCGTCGGTGGTATGCATCAGACCTATCAAGCTGGGTCTCAGGTTGAGAAGGGGGCGGCCAAAGGGTATTTCTCTTTCGGCGGTTCGTGTGTGACGACGGTTTACAAGCCAGGCGCCATCCGTTTTGACAATGATCTTTTAGACCATGCCGCGCTTGGCCGTGAAGTATATGCCAAGATGGGCGAGCAGTGTGGCGTCGTGGCCTGAGCCTGCTAAGCTTAGAAACTCCAAAGATAGCTCTTTTCTGTAGCGAGTACCTCACCATTAGAATTCTTGATCGTGAAACGCCAAGCTGCAGGTATGGCACTTTGATTCGGCCAGTCTTCACCTGTTAGACCGATGAATATTTCATTATTTTTTGGTAGTTCTGAGGGTAGCTTGAAGGTGTGTTCTTGGGCATCGAGTGATTGTGGCGAATAGATTTCGCCTTCGATATAGGTGCCCGTTGGAAGGTCGCGCACTTGCTCGTCGAGGATCAGCACGAAGTAGTAGCCCGCACGTTCACTTCGATCAGTGCGAACGATCACTCGATTTCCGAGGTTTTCCTTGCCAGTCAAATACTCAGCGACTCGTTTGAAAGCCTCGGCTTCAATATACCGTGGTTTAATATCGAGGATGGTGACGCTGGTAAGCACGGGCTTCTTAGTAGAAGTGCAAGCGATGCATAGAAGACTGAAAAAGGCGAGTAGGAGTATGCGCATAACGAGTAGGTTCGTGAGGGGCGGAAGCTTGTCAATAGCCACGTGTAGACTATCGCATGATTCACTGCAGCATTTTTTGGGTTGTTTTAGATTAGTTCACGATTAAGTTTTGGAGTTATTACTTTTATAGTACAGAAAAGCTTCTTTTCGATCACTATCACTCAACCCCTATAAACTTATGATGCGCCGTATTTGCCTGCTACTTTCGTTCCTGATTTCTGTTCAATTTGCTGTCGCTGCTGATGAGGCTACGAGTGCTCATTTGAAAGGCATCTATTCGCTGTATATGACTGTGGATACATCCATGGCGTCTGATATTCAATCGAGTGAACGTCTCGATCTAAATGATATCATGGAACTCCAACTCAGGCGCGGAAATGTCGCTTTGAATACCTACGTGTTGAATCAACCAGAGGTGAATATCCCGCTCATTCGACTTTCAATCGACACCTCCAGTCGTATTGCTTCTGGTGAATTTGAGTTGATTGTGCAGGTGCGCGATTTTGTAACGATTGATCGTAACGGTGAAAAGACTGTCGCGACAGTTTTTGAAATGCGCCGCCGTGGCAGTTCCAGTTCCGGATCGAAACAAGTGGAAGTTATTAAAGCAGAATTGCGTGATATGATGGGCGACTTCGTCACTACCTTTTGCGAGGTCAACCCGAAGCGGTAGATCGCAAGAAAAGAGTGATTTTTTAAGTAGTGGATGTAGCTCAGCCTAACAGGCACTGGCGCCAAATCTCTTGATTAAGCTATAATCGAGCAACTTGGATTTTGTTTTAATGCACTGACGATACGGTGGCCTGACTCTTTTTGCTAGGCGTATGGCATTCTTTGCGATACACCTGCCGCTCTATCTTCGCCGTACCGTTAAAGGGCGGCCGCATGCTTCGGGAGAGATCCGACTTTTTTAGCATGCACTTATTATCCAAGCTGCAGTCAATAATGACTCAGCCATCTACGAGTCGCATGATCGGAGTATCGTCTATTTAGACAGCCAGCGCGCCTCACTACTCAAAGCAAATCGTTATGTCATTTTCTGAACTGGGACTCATTCCCGAACTCGTTGCAGCCGTTGAAGCCAAAGGCTACACCATCCCTTCGCCCATCCAGGCACGCGCTATCCCAGCTGTGCTGGATCGCCGTGACGTCCTCGGCGGCGCACAAACTGGCACGGGTAAAACCGCTGCCTTTAGTTTGCCTATGCTGCAGATCCTTTCCGGTGCTGAGTTTAACGGCCAAAACAAGCGCCCCCGTGCGCTCGTCCTCGCGCCGACTCGTGAGCTCGCTGCACAGGTGCACCAAAGTATCGTTGATTACGGTCAGCATGTGAACATTCGCTCGTTTGTGATTTTTGGCGGTGTGGGCTTCCAGCCTCAGATCAATGCACTCCGCCGTGGGCTCGACATCATCGTCGCCACCCCTGGTCGTTTGCTCGATCTCTGTCAGCGTGGTGACGTGCAACTCTCGAACATCGAAATACTGGTGCTCGACGAAGCTGACCGCATGTTAGACATGGGCTTTATCAACGATATTAAGAAAATCCTGCAACTGATGCCTGCCAAGCGTCAGAACTTGTTTTTCTCGGCCACGTATACCAAGGAGGTCAAGAAACTTGCAGATTCCATGTTGCATAATGCGGTCGAAGTCGAAGTCGCTGCGCGTAATGCCACTGCGGATCGTGTCGATCAAGAGGCGTATGTCGTCGCTCAAAATGCAAAACCACAATTTCTAGCCGAATTGATCGAGCTGGGCGAATGGACACAGGTGCTGGTCTTTTCTCGCACCAAGCATGGCGCTAATAAGCTCGCCAAGTATTTAGATCAGCAAGGGATCGGCGCAATGGCGATTCATGGCAACAAGAGCCAGTCTGCCCGTGAGCGTGCGCTGAGCATGTTCAAGTCTAATAAGATCCGTGTGATGGTCGCGACCGATATCGCAGCACGGGGTCTCGATATCGCGGACTTGCCGCATGTAGTGAATTACGAGCTGCCCAATATTCCCGAAGACTATGTGCACCGTATCGGCCGCACGGGTCGTGCCGGTAAGGCGGGTAACGCAGTCTCACTCGTCAGTGATGTGGAAGAGGGCTACCTCTGGGACATCGAGAAGACGATGAAGAAAAACATTCCACTCTTCAGAATCGATGACCGCGGCGAAAAGATAGCTGTGCCACGCCCAGCGACACGCTCGAAGAAATCACGCCCCGCACCGGGTCAACAGAACCGTGGTGGCGGTGGTCGCTCCGGCGGTGGTCGTCCACAAGGTGGCGGTGGTCGCTCCGGCAGTGGTCGTCCACAAGGTGGCGGTGGTCGTCCACAGGGTGGCGGCGGTCGTCCACAAGGCGGCGGTGGTCGTCCACAAGGTGGCGGCGGTCGTCCACAAGGCGGCGGTTCCAGTGGTGGCGGATCGAGCGCTGCGCCGAGTCGTTCACGCGGTCGAAACCGATAATCATTTTAAAGGGCGGACTAAAAAGTCCGCCCTTTTTTATGAGCGAATCACTTGAGGCTTTAAGTCTGGCCTACGTGGTGAGACGGGGGAGCGCTTCGCTGGTCTGTATTCCATTTCGTGACTTTTGAGCTTGTTTGAGCCTGCGTGGGAGATGTCCTCGCGTTGAGGGCGCGAGCGAGCTCGGACGCCACAGTGTTGCTAAATCAGCATGCCGACGCTTTTCATTCGCCAATTCGGCGGCGGCCATTTAGCGGATTAGGGTATGAGTTCTATTAATGATTTAATTCAAACAGTGGCGGCGCTTCGTGAACCGCAGACAGGTTGCCCTTGGGATATCGAGCAAGACCACCAATCGCTGGCCGAATGTTTAGTCGATGAGTGCTGCGAGTTGTTGCAGACGATTGATCGGCTCGACATGCACCACATGGAAGAGGAGTTGGGCGATGTGCTGCTACAGGTCGTGATGCATACCCAGATTGCGCAGGAGGCGGGGCATTTTGACTTCGAAGCGGTGTGTGCAGTGGTGAATGAGAAGTTGGTTACACGGCACCCGCATGTGTTTGGCGAAAATGCGAAACTCGGCGACTCGGACGCGGTGCTTAAGCAATGGGACGAAATTAAAGCGGAAGAAAAGAAGCGCGGACCTCAGCAGGTCGGACGTTTTAAGGATTTACCGAATCAATTGCCGGCGCTGATGTATGCACAGGATGTCTATAAGCAGATTCAAAAACAAAAGATGGACGCTTCCGAGGTGATTGATGCGGGTGGCATTGCGATGACAGCGCAGGCGTTGGCTGATGATGAGTTGGCGCTCGGCAAGCAGTTGTTTGAGATCGCAGCGGCCTGTCGAATCAAAAAACTAGAACCTGAGACAGCGCTACGCCGCTATGCGCAAAACGTGGTTGATCAGCTAGAAGCATCGGCTGAGGGCTGAGATATTTCTGAGTAATGGCTGATGTATTTGATCCATTGGGAGGGCTGAGCTCCGTCTCGTCAGTCGAGGCTAGTGCTGAACCATCACACTGCAGACGACGCGGAGGTCGTCCCTCCCAACTAATGATAAATGTTTTTAAGTCTCAATAACGGTGAATCAGTGTCGATCGATGTGCGACGCCGTAAGGGCACGCGACATTTACGGCTCAGTTTGAATCATAGTAATCAAGCGGTGGTTTCGGTGCCGTGGCGTTGCTCGGATCGGGAAGCACTAAAATTCATAGAGAAGCAACGTGACTGGTTGGAGGCGCAGTTGGCAACGGTGCCGCAGGCGCGCTCGGTGGTTGATTGGTTTAATGAGCATCCGCAACTGACCGGCAGCGGCGATCGGTTCACCGTGCGTGTTGAGTCGACCGAACGTCTACGGGCGGATTATATCTTTGATCAGGGCGGGGCGGAGATCGTCTTGCGCGTTCCTCATCAGAGTGTCGATGCCGACGCGGCATTGTTGGCCCTAGTGCGACGTTTTGCGAAAGACGCGATGCTTTGTCGAGTCGCGTATCACGCCAAATGTTTGGATTTAGAATTCTCCAAACTCAGCGTGCGTGATCAAGCGAGTCGCTGGGGCTCGTGCTCATCGACTGGCGGAATTTCATTAAATTGGCGCTTGGTGCTGATCGCCCCTGAATTACAAGATTATGTAATATTACATGAGTTAGCGCATTTGACTGAGATGAATCATTCAAAGCGTTTTTGGAGGTTACTGGATCAGTATGATCCGAAGCGTGAGTTACATGAGGCCCAACTCGATGCGTTAACCGCAGCGATCATGCGTGTGGGGCGCTCGTAAGTTTTTTGTAGATCGTGTTGCTCTTTTATGCGTTAGATTTGAAAAGTCCGTACCGCACACGTGCTTGATACCTATGCCGATTTGCACGGTTTATTCTACTGCCTTGTCTTGTGGCTATTTTAAGTTGTATATTATGGCATATCCAACGTTCTATTTTTTGCCAGTACGTTTCCACTGAAACTGCCTAGATTAAATCGTTTAAAAAGTGCATCATCGCAAATGTTATGAGTTCAAATAATATCGATCCATCAGTTCATAAGCACACTGGCTGCACCCGTCTCTTAAAAGCTGGCGCCTGTTCGTTGGCTGGCCTTGGCTATGTGATGCACGAGGCGGCATTTCGCTTAGAAGTTGTCGTCGGTAGTATCCTCATTATTGGCTCATTATTCCTACCACTGACCCTAGTTGAGCGTCTGATTATAATTGGTAGTGTGTTACTGGTATTGATCGTCGAGGTCTTGAACTCTGCGATCGAAGCGGTGGTCGACGATATTTCACTCGAACACCGAGCACTCGCTAAACAGGCGAAAGATATGGGCAGTGCTGCGGTCTTCATTGCGCTGGTTAACTGCGGCATCTGCTGGACGACCGTGATCTACACCAATTGGTAGGCGCTCACTTCCTTGTTAATGCAAAGCGCAGCACAGGTTGTGCATACATCAAGCGGCTTAGTGGCAGCATGTTTTGCACAATTCCGCACCGAAGGATTACGGCGGCGAACCTTCGCTTGCGAAGCACTGAAGTGGGCATCAAAAGATGCAACCAATCAATTCAATGTTCGACGTATGACGTTAAACGTAGAATAAATGGATCAATGCTGCACATCGTTTTATTTAATCCAGAGATCCCTCAGAATACGGGCAATATCGGTCGACTGTGTGCGATTACTGAGACGCGCTTGCATTTGATTCATCCGCTGGGTTTCACCGTCACCGATAAGCACCTCAAGCGCAGCGGTATGGACTATTGGCACTCGCTCGATGTACATCATCACGATGATTGGGCAGCATTTAAGGCAAGCGAATTTGCTCCACGGCGTCTATGGTTATTTACCACTAAGGCAGATCATGTGTATTGGGATGTGCAATACGCAGAGGACGATGGTTTGGTCTTTGGTAGTGAAGGGCACGGCGTGCCAGACTGGTTGCATGCTGAGCTGGAAGGGCAACGCTTGACCATTCCGCATAAAAACACGGATCTTCGTTCACTGAATCTTTCGACTTCTGCTGGTATCGGGACTTACGAGGCATTGCGTCAACTCGCGGTAGGGTAGGCGTTGAGCAATAAACCGTACGTCAGCATACTAAATTGCTGACCAGTAAGGGCGTGGGTCGTAGTGCTTATGGGCCATTTGGCTCAAACTGGATTAACACTTCGCTATTTAAATTCTGCTGGAATATCGATCAGCGCACCGAGGAATACGAGTTCAGTTTCACCCGTATTCCGAATTGCCTGAGTCTCGCCGTCACGTGTTATTTGTAAGGTGCCAGGTGTGAAAGGATGTTCGACGCCATTATCGACGACGATACCAATACCGGAAATACAGTAGTAGAAGTCTTCATCGCCATTATGCGAATGTGCGCCGACGCTGGCACCAGGTTCGAGGCGGACGAGGCCGACACTTTTGATCGCACTGCCAGGGAATAAATCCAACAGCTTGTGCGCGTAAGCGGTTCCTGTGCCACCACGAACATCTTCGGCAACCTCAGGCACTATTTCTTGGACATTTGTAATCATAGTCACAGTGTAATTGGTTCTGTTTGGCTGTCATTAGAAATCGTTTAGATTCTGTCGGTGCTATTAGCTTATTAAGCTAGGAAGCATGTCAAACGCTTTTATTCATTGTCTATAGCTTAACTGCCTGCTATATTATGTATATGTCTGAATTACCTGTTTTTTAGTTAGTTTGCTGTGATAAAAATAACGTAATTTAATCTTGTAATTATACTTGGAATTTACATTCTTTTTTAGATGAAAGCACTTATTGTAGAAGATGAAGAGTTGGTCCGTGAATTGCTAGCCAGTGTCGTCTCGCGCGAATTTGAGTTTGATTACGTTAAGGAAGCAAGGGATGGCGAATCAGCATGGAAGCTGTTTCAGAAGGAGAAATTCGATTTTGTTGTTCTGGATTTAATGCTGCCTAAACTTGATGGCCTGAGTCTAGCGCGTCGCATACTTAAGGTGGCTCCAGATGTTCGAATCTTAGCGCTTTCCAGTGAGTGCGATGACTATACGATTCGCGAAGTCACTCGCAGTGGAATACTTGGTTTTGTACATAAGCAAGAGATGTCGCTCGAGACATTATTTACCGCATTTAACGACGTCTCTGCCGGGGAGATTTACTATTCAAAGAATGCGCAAGATGTCATTGCTGGAATGTGGCAGAATCCAGATGCTTATTACAAGGTTTTGTCTGATAGAGAGTTGCAGGTTATGCGCTTAATTGCGCAAGGCCATGACCATGTGAGTGCGGGTGACATATTGGGAATTAGTGAGTTCACTATTCGTCGCCATAAGCACAATGTGATGAAGCGACTCAAGATCAGCGACGAAGCGAGTCTGGTGCGTTTCGCCTTCGAAAAAGGCGTCGTCAAATCTAAAGGTGGTCTCGATTGGACCGCCGTTTCGCACAAGAAGCAGTCACTCGAGTAGCGGCTAGCAGGCACTTTTTCTAGTCTAGCTGGGAATGTTTCAAAGGATAATTATATTATCACTAGCACATCGGAACGTATGGGCGCCGGGACTTGCTCCGAGCCTGAAAGGCGACAAAACCGGCCGCGTAGCGGGCCGGACCACCGCAGGTGAGACGCAGCGCGACAGCGCGGAGATGGCAAATCTCATTCATTAGATATGCCCCGAGTCTTCGAGGGGGGACTGACGCGGGTGCCCTTTGGGCGCGGAGGTCACAGTCACTAGCACATCGGAACGTATGGGCGCCGGGACTCGTTCCGAGCCTGAAAGGCGACAAAACCGGCCGCGTAGCGGGCCGGACCACCGCAGGTGAGAGTCACTAGCACATCGGAACGTATGGGCGCCGGGACTCGAACCCGGGACCCTCGGTTTAGAAAACCGATGCTCTATCCAGCTGAGCTACGCCCACATATCGTTCCGCATTCTCGAGAATCGACGAACAAAGCAGTTTTGCCTGAACAAGCAATACGATTATTCGAGTTTGAGGCGTGGTATGATCCGCTTAGGCCAAAGCGCACTAGCTTTGTTGGAGCCACTCCAGTAACTCGTTGTCGCTGGTGATCGTGGTGGCCTGAAGATATTCGGGAGCGAGCTGTTGGTGGTAGGCGGATTGGTTGTAGCGTTTGCCATGGAGTAACACTTTGGCGCGTTGCCCAGGAGCGCGGACGATACGACCGAGGGCTTGGTGGATGCGGCGCATGGCGGGGATAATATAAATATCTGTGAAGGCCGCGTCTCTCTCGGTGCTAGGATGAATATCCATCTTGGCGTCTTGGATGGCGTTGACTTCTGGGAGCGCGGGACCGACCACCATCGCGATGTCGATTCGTCCGCCAAGCTTGTCGACGCCTTCGGCATAGCTGGAGCCTAAAATAAGAAAGAGGGCGTCGGCCATCAGCAGGCCTTGGTCGATAAAGGTTTCTTGCTCGGCTAGATCAACACCTCGCGGTTGCACTTGAACGCGTGCCCCAGGATTGAGTGCGTTGAGATAGGATTTGATATTTTCGGCGTAAAGATAGGAGGCAAAAAAAACAGCGACGGGTACACCAGGGCTTTGAGCGATCAGTGCGGCGATCGTGCGTGCGGTAGTTTCGTAATACTTGTCGCGTTGCTTATAACGAGTATCGACACGAGTATCGATGGCAATGTGATAGGCGTCTTCGCGCCACGGCGCATGGCCTAGCGCGAGTGTGGCATTCTCTGCGGTGAGGCCACAGTGCTCGCGAAAACTCTGAATTGGCGTGAGCGTAGCAGACATTAAGATGCTGCCACCGAAGGGTGCGACGCAGTCTGCGATCCAATTGCTGGCATTCAGACTAGTGGCTCGGAGCGTGCCTTGCGAAGGTGACCAGTGCAGCCATTGATGCGCAGGCTCGGCAAGGCATTGAGCTAAATCGGGAATACGCCAAGCGATGTCGATGGCAAAGGGGGCGGTGGTTGTGTGATCGAAATGGGCGTCTTTGAGTTGCCGCGTAAAATCTTCGCACAAGTCGAGCATTTCGCAGAGCGTAGCAGGGGGGAGTGGCTTCTTGGTGGTCAATAATTCAAGGCAGCGGATGAGCTCTTCGCCAATACTGATAAGATGGTGTGATGCCCCTGCGCTGCGTAATTCTTCGAGCGCGAAGAGCAGGTCAGCTGCGCTGAGTTCGACACTCAATGCATCGGCCGCGCGGTCGGGAAGATTGTGCGCTTCGTCGACGATGAGTAATGTCTTGGCGGGATCAAACCCATGCTGCTCAAGAAAAACAGCCCGACTAGAGGGCGAAAATACGTAATTGATATCAGCGATCCAGACCTCGGCGGATGGCAAGCAGCCCTTGGTTAGCGCATAGGGACAGACGCCAGTGGACTCGCCGAGCTCTTTACTGCGATTGAGGCTCAGAGTGCCGTGTTCGAACAGATCCGGTGGGTTAATGGCAGCGGCCCGCCAGCTTTGTCCGATCCGTTCATTGCAACGCTCATCGCCAGTACAGGTGTGGGCGGCGCTTTCGATGCGATGTTCCGTGCGGTTGCGCATCTGAATGTAGCGTAAATTGTCGCCAATCATATTGCGGAGTTGGCGAATCGTTTCAAGCTGACCTGTTGATTTACTGGTCAGGTAAATCGCACGATCATAGACACCGTTCTGCATTTGACGTAGCATATGTTCGAGCACAATGCCGGTTTTGCCAAAACCAGTGGGCGCTTCGAGGAGCACGGTTTTGCTTTTTAGGGTGGCATGGTCGAGCGTGGTGAGTAGCTCAGCCTGACCTTCGCGCAAAGTTTCAAATGCAGGCTGCAGTTCGACTCCTTGTAGTCGAAGTTGGCTAGTGCGTCGGTCTTCGAGGAAAGGAAGAAGCGTATCGAGTTGGCTATTAAAGGCGCGCTCGTCAGCTTCGGTGAGCGGCACGATTTGAACGCCACCAGTCTCGATTTCGATGAAGTAGAGCTCCGCACGGAGCGTGGTGTCGGCATACTCAGGGAGTACCCGTGCGAGGCCTAGGTAGATCGCGGCTTGGGCGAAATAATCGGGATAGCGACTGGCGAGTTCTTCGGTGCTCGCAGGCAGGCCATTACGCACAGTCTTAACTTCACGAATACATAACTGATTCTGCTCAGGAATGAGTTGATCAATACGCCCCTGGATTTCAAAGCACCAGTCGCGGTAAAACCACTTTGCCTTGAGTGGCACTTCGAAGCGCACGTCAGCGTGAATTTCGCGCGTTTGGTGGGCGGCGGTGGTGTGCCATTGTTGGCCGACTGCGGCACGCCAAGATGTAGTTCCATGCCCTCCGCTCGACGGCACCTGACGAAAGGTGGCGAGTTCGCGCACACTTAGGCGAACAGTTCGGGCGGTTGGATCAATATGCATCGCCCGTCATGGCTGACAAATGAAGCGAAGAGGTCAAGCCTTGGCGATGGCAAGGTGAGGTTTGCGCGATTCAACTAGCGAGCGATCTTCTGCCGAAGCGTCGGGATGGTGCTCGGTGGCATGGAGAAGATTTGCGAGTCGATCGGTTGATTGGCGCTGATGGTTTCGAAGGTGATTGTGCCAAATGGAGAGTTTTCGGCGAGAAGTTCGATTTGTTTTGGCAGGAGCACGCCGTTGACTGCCGCGAATCGTGTGGCGCGGTAGTCCATATATTCCTCGATTCCAGCGATCGTTCCTTTGCCGCCCCATCGGGTAAGTAGATGCTTTTCTTTATCAAAATAAAACCAGCTGCGTATATTATTTTTTCCATAGCCAGTAATAATGTAGGCAGGGCGGCCCGCAACTTTGGACATGCCTTGATATTTAAATACATAGTCGGCTATGAGAGGTTCGACGAAGGGTTGGATTAGCCAATGCTGATGCGCAAAGTGTATGGCGTCACGACCACTGAATAGCTCAGGGTGATCCTCTTTTGGCAGGAGTTGCTGTTGCCAAGTTTGCACACCATTGAATGAATATAGCGTCTTGTACTTACGGCCGAGGCGCTTCCATGTGTAAGTGAGTTGACGGCGACCATCCTGTGTTTCGATTAGGCGAAAGGATTTTAACTTCCCAGCCTCGACAATACTGCCGGTGGCTATGACATTTTTTAGTTTGATGTAAGCTTGCTTACCTCCAGAGACCGCGAGGTAATTCTTAATTAGCTGCTTACTGGTTGTATCGGTAAGCTGCGGACGGAAAGTGGCTACCACTTCAGGCGCGACTGTCGCTTCTGTCTGAGCGACAACTGAGGAGGGCACCAGAAAACAGAGAGCAAGAGCAAGCGCGCATAAATATGAACATTTCATAGTGTCAGGTATTTATTGTTCGTAAATTTCTTATAATAACAACTTGATTTAACTATGCGTATTTTAATTACTGGAGGTGCCGGGTTTCTTGGTAGTCATTTGTGTGACCGTCTGTTGGGTGAAGGGCATGAAGTCATTTGTATGGATAACTTCTTTACGGGACGTAAACGCAATGTGCAGCATCTGATGGCAAACCCGATGTTTGAGCTGATGCGTCATGATGTGACGGACCCGTTTAAAGTCGAAGTCGATCAGATCTACAATCTCGCTTGCCCAGCTTCGCCGGTGCATTACCAGCACAACCCGATCAAGACGATTAAGACGTCGGTCATGGGCGCGATCAATTGCCTCGGCTCTGCGAAGCGCGTGAATGCGCGTGTTTTTCAAGCGTCTACCTCTGAGGTGTATGGCGACCCCGATCCGGCGATGCACCCACAACCAGAGTCCTATTGGGGCAATGTCAATCCGATCGGCATTCGCTCGTGCTATGACGAAGGCAAGCGTGCCGCCGAGACTTTGTTTATGGATTATCATCGCCAGAACGGTGTCGATATTCGCATTGTCCGTATCTTCAACACGTATGGCCCGCGCATGTGCCCAGACGATGGCCGCGTCGTCTCAAATTTCATCGTGCAGGCACTGCAGGGGCACGACATTACGATTTACGGCGAGGGGCTTCAAACGCGCTCCTTCTGTTATTGTGACGACTTGATTGAAGGCTTTGTGCGCCTAATGAATCAAGACGAAGTGATTGGCCCGATGAATATCGGCAATCCCGGCGAGTTTACTATTCTGGAGCTGGCGCAAAAGGTGATCGCTCAAACGGGCAGTCAATCGAAAATTATCCACGAAGCCTTGCCATCAGACGATCCAAAGCAGCGCCAGCCGGATATTCGTCAGGCACAAAAGGTGCTTGGTTGGGAGCCGAAGGTATCGCTGGACGAAGGCTTAAAGCCGACGATCGCTTATTTTGATAAAGTCTTGTCGGAGGGATAGGTTTGGTGCGGGAGCTTGGGTTTGTGAGGGCAACGCTCCGTCGTCGCCGCTGATATTTTGCGCGATTGCACTAGAGGCGCGGCAAAAACGGAGCAATCCCTCCAACGATTAGCGCGGCAAGGAGCGCCTTACGCTTTGCCGAGTAAGCGCTGCATGTTGTGTTGCATGATCGCAGCAAACTCGTCGGGGTTTAAGTCTGCTTGGTTTTGTATCGTTTCGATGAACGTGCTGAAGTCGGGCGTCTTTTGTGCGCGCGGATACACTCGCAGCGGGAAGTCTGAGCCGAATAGGATCTTTTCTGCGCCGACGATTTCGATTAGCCGTCGAAAGATCGATGGCTCGTAGAGCAAGGGCGTGGCAGAAGTGTCGTAGTAAACATTTTTCAATGCTTGTCGCAGGCGTGGATTGAGCTCGAAGAAGGCTAGGCCTCCGCCCCAATGTGCGAGTATCAGTTTTAACTGTGGGTGCGCTTCAGCCATGTGCAAAAAATCGTTGAGCGGGGTAGGCACGCTGCCTGGGTGCTGGTGACCCACGGCTTCGGTGGCGTGTAGATTGATCGGCCAGTCGTGCGCGACGCACCAATCCGCGAGTGCCTGCCAGCCTATGCTGCTGGAGTCGAAATTCTGAATGCCTGGGTGCAGCTCGCCCGCGCCGCGCAGCCCGAGACTGAGCGCATCTTCGCATTGAGCGATGACTGACGCTGCGGTGCCACCCGGATGGATCGAGGCGAAGCCAATAAAGCGCTCGGGTGCTGCCTGTATCCAATCAGCAATCACGCCATTTTGCCAGCGGCAGGTGGCTTCGTTTTGCCAATACCAACCGAGTAAGACGGTTTGTTCGACGCCCGCGGCATCCATCGCGGCTAAAGTTTGCTCGATCGTCGCCCAACCTTGAATGGAGGGGCGATCGAGTGGGGCGACGAGCTCAGCCCAGTGTGGTTCGCCCTGAGCCTCTGCCCATGCCCGCGGAGCTGCCGCGAGTTGGGCTGGGTAGCAATGGCTATGGCTGTCGATGATTTTCACGGGGAGTGTTGTAGTGAAGTCTATATCATTTGATTGACGAATCAACCTGCAGAGGGTTCCGGCTGGCGTAAACCAGTCGCTATGAGTTTCCCCAACTGCTAGAGTTTGTAGCGAGCGGGTTTATGCCGCAATGAATTTATAGTCGCACGGGTAGCCCGCGGCTCTGCAGATGCTGTTTAGCTTGGCGAATCGTGAAGGTACCAAAGTGAAAGATCGAGGCCGCGAGTACCGCGCTGGTTTTACCTTTGTCGATGGCATCAGCAAGGTGATCGAGCGTACCTGCGCCACCAGAGGCGATGACGGGCACTTCGACGGCTTCGCTGACGGCGCGATTGAGCACGTTGTCAAATCCCGCCTTGGTGCCGTCAGAGTCCATACTGGTCAGGAGAATCTCGCCTGCTCCAAGTGCGACGACTTTTTTGGCCCATTCGACTGCGTCGAGTCCTGTGTTATTACGCCCGCCATGGGTGTAAACTTCCCAGCGATCTTCGCCTTTGACACGTTTGGCATCGATTGCGACGACGATGCACTGGTTACCGAACTTGGAGGATGCTTCGTGAATGAGATCCGGATTGATGATGGCTGCAGTGTTAAGGCTGACTTTGTCCGCTCCAGCATTGAGCATATCGCGAATATTTTCGACGTTGCGCAGTCCGCCACCGACAGTGAGTGGCATAAAGCACTGGTCGGCAGTGCGCTTGACGACGTCGATCATAGTATTGCGCTCGTCGCTGGAAGCAGTGATATCGAGGAACACGAGTTCATCGGCACCTTGCAGCTCGTAAGCTTTGGCTTGCTCGACGGGATCACCCGCGTCGATCAAATTGACGAAGTTGACGCCTTTGACAACGCGACCTTCATGAACATCTAAGCAAGGAATGATTCGGACTGAGAGCATGACAGAAGATAAAAAGTTGAATGGATATCTGTAAACAAAGAATGCCGCAAACGAAGGATTGCGGCATTCAGAAATTTGTTGGTAACGAAGTCTTACTCGTCAGCAAACGCGATGTCTGGCTCAAACGAGAGCGCGAGACGATACTGGGTGCCAGGGCGCATGATCAGTGGATGATCGCGCTCAAGGATTTGCAGGTAGTGCATGTTGCCGTAGTAAGTGCGGTATTCTGGATCTTCGGTCACGACGTCGAGATCTTTCCATTCTGCTTGGAAATCATCTTTCACCACGTTGGTGCGGTGACCTTCTTCGCCGAGTGTGAAAGAAGTGCCAACACGGTAACGACTGTGTGGCGCTGCGATCGCTAGCACGTAACGCATGCGATCCAGTTGCACTTGCTGTTTCACCGTGAAGCAAAATTCGCAAGTGATTGTGCCGCCCTTAAAGGACCACATGACCTTGCAACTACCTAGACCCGGAACGATTTTCTCGTCTGTGGTAATGAGCTCTGGCTGGTCATACTTGAAAGTGAGCGCGTTACGCAGGCCCATCGCAGTGGTGCAGTTCTTCCCATAAAAGGAGGGCACGATGACATTGTCGCCAAAGGTCAATTCGGGCATCATGATCGGCAAATACTTCTGAACCGGCCAGTCGAAGATGCCTGGTGAGTGTGGAAACGCGAGGTAGTCGGACGTGCCTTTACCTTGTTCGCCGGAAGCGATGAGTGGTAATTGAACTGCTAAGCCGGAATCAGGATCTTGGTAAACGAACAGGCCTTGTTCCTTTTTGTGCGATTTGTCGAAGCTGATAAAGCGAGCCACCTTACGTGGTGCAACCGGCTTAGATGGAGCGGCGCTGCCCTTGGTGGCACGTGCCAGACGTGCCCACTGGCAGAGATAGCGCGCGGCATCAAAGTTTGCCATCCGTGTCGTGTGGTATGGCACGGTGTCACGCTCTTCGTCGCGGATGACTAGGTAGCCATGCTCTTGGTCGAGGTAAGTCGCGAAGAAATTCATGAATAAACGACGCACGGTGTCTGTGTAAAGGTCACGTTTGTCGTCCGCTATCCAACCATCGCGGAGTGCTTGCAGGATAAGACTAATGCAGTGCATCTGTCCATATGCGCCGAGTGAGCGTCCGTAAGCGAAGCCACTACCGTCTTGGCGTACAAGGTCTGGGATCATCTTCAGGTATTTCTCCGAATAAGTGCGCAGGCTGGGTAGCTTACGCTCACGAAGGTGAAGATTTGAGTGCAGTTGAAGTGCTTGACGGATAAATACGAAGCTAAGGACACCGTAAATATCGAATGCGCCGCCGAGCTTGCCTTCCTCGCCACTAGCGTCGTCGAAATAGCCCGTTGATGAAGTCGATTCGATGCGCTCAAGGAAACGGTCAATCAGACGTCCCGTCTCATCTTTCTTGGACAGGCCGAGACTGAAGCGAGTGACTGCTTTCGCGATGTTGAAACTCTGAAAGTGGTTGTCGTAGTCGCTACGTTCAAGCAATTGCTTATCAAGTTGCTCACGAGTCGGGTCGAGCAAGCGCTCCCACAAAGGATTGCGATCCTTGGCTGGGCCGAAGGAGAGAAGGCCGAGCGCGGAATAGGCCAGGCCGTTTTCATGTCCCTCCTCGGTGAATACCTGTGCGGTGACGCAACGGGCCGCGAGGTCAACGAGGTCGTGCTCGCCGAGTGTGGTCTCGTTGGTTGCTCGGTAATACTCGCCAATCGCAAGCGCAGCGTGTCCAGGTTCGTCAAGGCGACTGTTTTCACCAGCAACAGGGGATATAGTGCCCTGTTCGCTGATCGATTCGAGATTGTGACCCAGAATTGACTGGGCCATATCGAGGCACTGATCTGCAAAATTTTCCATTAATCGAAAGGCGTCATTTTAACGCGAAGAGCAGGTTTTGATGCTCAGCGCAGGTGGGCTTGTCAATAGCTTTCGAGAAAGTCTGAAATTCCGTTTTAGTAAAGCGAAAGTCATTGACCTTAGATTGCTGTTTCATTGGGTGGTAAGCCTCTGTGAGCTACACTATGTTGCTACCTCAGTGCCACTGCAAGTCTCACCTCTAATACCACCTTACTATGTCGACTGACCCTTCTTCAATGGAATCCGTATCCCACGAGAATCGAAAATTTGCCCCGCTGGCGGCTTTTTCAGAAAATGCCCACATTGGCAGTATGGAGGCCTACACGGCGCTGTACCATAAGAGCATCAAGGATCCCGAGGCCTTTTGGGCAGAAGCTGCAGAGGATCTGCATTGGTTTAAAAAGTGGGATACCGTGCTCGATGCTTCCGAAGCGCCTTGCTATAAGTGGTTTGATGGTAGTCGCACCAACCTTTCCTACAACTGTCTCGATCGTCATATCAATGAAGGTCGGGGCGAGAAAATCGCGATTCACTGGGAAGGCGAACCAGGCGACATACGTGCGATCAGCTATGCACAGTTGCATGAAGAAGTCTGTCGCTTGGCCAATGCGATGAAAGCCAAGGGCGTGCAAAAAGGGGATCGTATTGGGATTTACCTGCCGATGATTCCTGAGTTGGCGGTGTCTGTGCTGGCTTGTGCGCGTATTGGTGCGGTGCACTCAGTCATTTTTGCGGGCTTCTCTGCGGACGCCATTCGCGATCGTGTACTCGATAGTGAGACGCGTATGGTGATCACTGCGGATGGCGGCTATCGCCGTGGTAAGATTTTAGAATTAAAGAAGATCGTCGATGAGGGCGTTGAGAATTGTCAGTGCATCAAAGATGTGATCGTGGTGCAGCGTGGTGAAGCACATCCGATCGATTGTCCGATGCAGGATGGGCGTGATTATTGGTACCATGAAGAGGTCGCAGCGATGAGTGTGGATTGTCCTGCTGAAGAGATGGAAGCAGAAGATCTGCTGTTTTTGCTGTATACCAGCGGCACCACCGGTAAACCCAAGGGCGTGATGCACACCACTGCAGGTTATCAGGTGTTCAGTTATCTGACCTCAAAATATGTGTTCGATTTGAAGCCGGACGATGTGTACTGGTGTACTGCGGATGTCGGTTGGATCACCGGACACACATATATTATATACGGCATCATGCAGAATTGTGCGACACAGGTGATGTATGAAGGTGCACCCAATCACCCAGATGAAGGGCGCTTCTGGGAGATCATAGAAAAGTATAAAGTCTCGATTTTCTATACCGCACCGACAGCGATTCGTGCCTTTATGAAATGGGGCGACAAATGGCTGGTCGATCGCGACCTATCTTCCTTGCGTTTACTAGGAACAGTGGGTGAGCCAATTAATCCAGAAGCATGGATGTGGTATCACAAAATGATCGGTGGCGAACGTTGCCCGATAGTAGATACGTGGTGGCAGACTGAGACTGGTGGGCATATGCTTACGCCGATGCCAGGCGCAACACCGACCAAGCCAGGCTGCGCGACGCTGCCTTTTTTCGGCATCGAGACTGCGATTCTTACCGATGACGGAGAGGAAGTCGATGTGGGCATTTTGGCAATTAAGCAACCATGGCCGGGGATGTTGCGAGGGATTTATGGTGATCCGCAGCGCTTTAAGGAGGCGTACTGGTGCAAGTGGGGTGGGCAGTACTATTTCCCTGGTGATGGCGCCCGTCGCGACGAAGATGGCTACATCTGGATTACAGGTCGAGTGGATGACGTGGTCAACGTATCGGGGCACCGTATTGGCACTGCTGAGCTGGAAAGCGTTTTTGTCGAGCATCCAGATGTTGCAGAGTCTGCAGTGGTGGGTGTGCCGCACCAGATTAAGGGCCAAGGCCTGATCGCTTTTGTGACTGTGATTGACGGCCGCGATTACGATGATCAGTTGCGCAAGGAGCTCGTCACTATGATCGATAAGAGTATCGGTAAATTTGCTCGCCCTGAGCGCATCTTGTTCTCGTCGGATCTGCCGAAGACACGCTCCGGTAAGATTATGCGTCGTATTTTGCGTGACATTGCAGAGGGTAAAGAATTGGGCAATACTACCACACTGGCCGATCCGAGCGTGGTAGAGGCTTTGCAGGCACAGTATATTGCAATGAGTCAGTAACTTCTGTTCGATTTAAAAACTGACAAGCCCTGCTAGATTTTAGCAGGGCTTTTTTGGTTATAGTTAATTGGCGGGCAAAGGAGGGAGGGCGACTCGCCCTCATTTACACTAACACAGATTGAATGTGGGCGACTCGCCCTCATTTACACTAACACAGATTGAATGTGGGCGACTCGCCCTCCTTTACAGTCACACAGGATCAATGTGGGCGAGTCGCCCACCTTTGCAGCCATACAGGATCAATGTGGGCGAGTCGCCCACCTTTGCAGCCATACAGGATCAATGTGGGCGAGTCGCCCACACTCCTATCGCGGTCAATTGCTCAAGTAAGCCGCATATCAGGGACCCTTGTCTCTTAGATGAAACGGCCTGTCGTCTCAATCGAGACTTTGCCACTAATCGCCGATGAACCTTTTTTTGCATGAAAGCGTAGCAGAAGAGGGCTTTGTTAGGCTTGCATCTCCTGCAATTACATGAAAACGGTATACCTATAGTTAATTTAGTAATTTACACTAAGAACGGTAAGTTAATAACGATCGTATAGAGTAGACTATTTAAAAGTACAACGCTCTACTGGGTTCAGCGCACCTCACCTATGTAGCCAATCAAGATGCTAAATAAAATAAAACCGACTTTTTCCGTCCGGAAGAAAATTGTGCTAGGATATGCCATCGCGATATTATTTATTGTGCTAATCAGCAGCATTTACTACAGGTGCCTACTTAAGCTGCAAAGTGCAGAGGATCAGCTTCACCGTTCCCATTTGGTATTGAGCGCGCAGGCTAATTTGATAGCATGCTTGAAAGACGCCGAAACGGGGCAACGTGGGTTCCTCATTACTGGCGAAAATAAATATCTAAAACCGTTTAACAGGGCGAGAAAAGAAATTGATGGAAATTTATCGGCCCTAGCTGACTTGATTCAGAATGATGCCAGTCGTCAAGAATCGCTCAAGTCTGTTAAGCAACTGATCGCACAAAAGTTTGCGGAATTAGACGCGACCATTGACGCGCGGAGAACGAAGGGCAGTGACGCTGCCTTTAAAATCGTAGCTACCGACCTAGGCTATAGTATAATGGATGCAATCCGCCGAGAAATAGATCAGATGGATGCAGCAGAAAATTTATTGTTGGTGAAACATGCAGCTGGCTCGCGGCATATTTTTAAACAGTCCAACAACCACATTTTGACTGCTTCACTCGGAGCCATCTTTGTAATGATAACTTTCGGCTACTTAATTACCAGAAACATCGCGAACCCTCTCAAGCAACTTGCGAGGATTGCGAGCAATGCTTGCGACGGCGACTTCAGTACCCAGATTGAAGTTCAAAGCCGCACTGACGAAGTCGGAGATCTATCGAGGACTTTTAATGCGATGATGATCTCACTCGATGCCACTAAGCTCAAACGAGATGAAGCACAGCTCAGTGCTGAGGCTGCCAGTCTGGCCAAGAGTGAATTTCTTGCCAATATGAGTCATGAGATCCGCACGCCTATGAACGGGATTTTAGGTTTACTTAAACTACTGCAGCATACTGAGATGACTACGCAGCAGCAGAACTACACCCGCAAAATGAAAAACGCCAGCGAATCGCTGCTGACCCTGATTAACAACATTTTGGATGTCTCCAAAGTTGAGGCTGGTGAGATGACTCTGGAATCCGAAATCTTTGTGCTCGATACAGTCATGACTGATCTTAGCGACCTCTTGTCAGCTTATCTAGAGGAAGATGAAATCGAAATTATTTACGATTTCGGTCTGAGTATGCCCACTGATTTGATTGGTGATTCGATGCGCCTACGTCAGGTGCTGCTCAATCTTGCTGGCAATGCCATCAAGTTTACACAGCAGGGTGAAGTGGTGCTGAGCACTAGGGTCATTCGCCAGCATGAGCAATCGGTCGATATCGAGTTTTCTGTAACGGATACTGGCATAGGATTGTCCTCTAACCAATTGGAACACATTTTTCTCAACTTCAAGCAGGCTGAGTCATCGACGTCCCGACGCTTTGGCGGTAGCGGCTTAGGATTGGCCATTTGCAAAGAGTTGGTCGAACTCATGGGGAGTACTTTACAAGTGGAGAGCCAATTGGGCAAGGGTAGTCGTTTTTTCTTCACACTGCATATGCAGTGTGCCCCCACAACTAAGCGGATGACGCCAATGCCACCGATGCGAGTGTTGGTTGTGGATGACCACCCTATGGCTAGGGAAACACTACAAAAATTAGTCTGGTCGATTGGCTTGGAATGTTGCAGCGCCAGTAGTGGCAAGCAGGCTCTGCAGATGCTTCAGCAGGCGGATTCAATCGCCTACCAGCTGATACTGATCGACGATACCCTGCCGGGCCTAGATGGCCTAGAGACCGCTCGGCGCATTCGCAGTCCGTTCGTAACTCAACAAGGCGCACCAGCGGTGATCATGGTCTCCGCTCGGCAAAAGCTGGTAGCGAATCAAATAGAAGGCAACGGCGCCTACATCGCTCACTTAGTCAAGCCCATCACAGCTGGCATGCTCGCGGACGCGATATCGAAAGTCACATCCTTACCTTCCAATAGCAGTACACGCAAAAGCGAGCTACAGAACACCCAGCGTCTGCTGGGTTTAAACTTGTTGGTGGTAGAAGACAACTTGCTGAATCAGCAAGTTGTCGGAGAGCTTTTGCAGAGAAGCGGAGCCAGGGTGACGATTGCCTCCAATGGAATAGAGGGTAAGATGCGTGCGCTGGCAGCGAGTATACCGTTTGATGCCATTCTAATGGACATGCAGATGCCAGGCATGGACGGCCTAGAGGCAACCCGTCAAATCCGCCAACATACTAGAATGCATTCAGTTCCTATTATCGCGCTAACTGCGAATGCCATGTCAACAGACCACGAGGCCTGCATTGGGGTGGGCATGGTCGACCATATTAGTAAGCCCATAGAGCTCGAGCAGTTGCTGGCAACGATTGAGCGCCACATAACAACCTGTCAGCTAAATGTTGGTGACTCAGCAATCAAGCATCCGACCAGTAGCGCAACTGCTGTAATTGATACTGCGCAAGCGATCGTAGCATTAGGTGGCGGACGAGATTTATATATTACGCTACTGGAAATCTTCCGGACTGATTCCTTAATTCAGTTGAAGGATATTAAGAAAGCTTTATCGGAACGTAACAATAAAGCGGCAGAGTTGCACCTGCACAACCTCAAAGGAATGGCGGGAACCATGGGCGCCGTTGCCTTGCAAAAGCTTACGGCCAATATTGAAACAGAACTAAAGCTCGCATCAAACACACCGCTTTCTAGCGAAGAATCGCTCCAGACCTACAACTTAATTGAATCTTGCCTAACCGAAACACTTGACCAACTTGGATTAATTTTCCCGCCCGAAGGATTAAGCTGAACTGGCCAATTAAACGAAGGTATCGGCCCGTCGAAGAGGGCGACGTTACCAACAGCGCTGCAAGGTACTGCGACTTCAAATTCGAAGTCGCGCAGCAGTATAGATTTGGCTGAATTGCGAGAATTGTATATTTCTTTGCATTTCAATTGAGATTTGTTCGCAAGTAGGTGAGTTTGCTGGCGTGAATGATGTACTGCCATTTGATTACCGCCGTGTGCGGACTGATTTTCCTATCCTCGAGACCAAAGTGCGCGGCAAGCCCTTGACCTATCTGGACAGCGCCGCGACAGTGCAGAAGCCACTTGCGGTGATTGAAACGATCGACCGCTACTATCGTGCGGAGAATTCAAATATCCATCGTGGTGTCCACTATTTGAGTGAAAAGGCGACGGATGCCTACGAGGCGACCCGCGCCAAAGCGGCGGCCTTTATTGGCGCGGTGGATCCGGATGAAGTGATCTTTACCAGCGGTACAACTCAGGGGATTAACCTGATCGCGCATGGCTTTACTGAGTCCGTGTTGCAGGCTGGGGACGAAATTTTGATCACGCATATGGAGCATCATGCCAATATTGTGCCGTGGCAGATCGCGGCTCAGAAAACCGGGGCCGCCTTAAAGGTCGTGCCTGTAAATGATGATGGCGTACTCGATATGGAGGCTTATGCGGCATTGCTCTCGGAGAAGACTAAACTTGTCGCGGTGGTGCACGTATCGAATTCGCTGGGCACCATCAATCCAGTCAAAACAATGATCGAGCAAGCGCATGCACTGAACGTGCCAGTGTTGGTTGACGGCGCACAGTCGACACCGCACATGCCGGTGGACGTGGCGGATTTGGGATGTGACTTTTTCGTGTTCTCTGGGCACAAGGTCTGCGGCCCTACTGGAATCGGCGTGCTGTGGGGCAAGCGAGAGTGGCTAGAGCAACTACCGCCGTATCAAAGCGGTGGGGATATGATCGAGATGGTTGATTTCGATGGCACCACGTATAAGAGCATCCCAGGTAAATTTGAAGCCGGCACACCACATATCGCGGGTGTCATCGGGCTTGGCGCGGCCTTTGATTATTTGAACGGATTGGATCGTGCGGGGGCATTGCAGCATGAGCTTGCGCTGTTGAAAGCGGCGACCGAGCAACTCACTGCGATTGATGGATTGCGGATTATCGGCACAGCGCCTGAGAAGGCTTCGGTGATCTCGTTCTTGATCGATGACATCCATGCGCACGACATTGGCACCTTTCTCGATGCGGGGGGCATTGCAATTCGAGCAGGGCATCATTGCACGCAACCACTGCTGAAGCGCTTTGGTGTGGCTGCAACGGCGCGTGCATCGTTCGCGTTCTATAATGATTTCGAAGATGTCGAACGGCTGGTTGCTGCGCTGAATAAGATGAAACAGTTCTTCTGTTAGTCGTATCTTCTAGCTATTATACATAAGTCATCGAGTGCAGCGTAAAATGTCAGACGATCTCCACGACCTGTATCAGGACATCATTCTTGATCACAATAAGCGGCCACGGCATTACGGTGCGTTGGCGGATTACACGCATACCGCAGAGGGCTATAATCCGATCTGCGGCGATAAGCTGACGATTTTCTTGGTGCTGAAGGAGGACCGCATCGAAGCCGTGCAGTTCGAGGCAGCGTGTTGTGCGATCTGTAAAGCATCGGCCTCGATGATGGCAGAAGTGCTCATCGGGAAGACCCTTGTAGAGGCTGAAGCTGCATTTAAGCGGGTTGGTGAACTGTTGTCGTCGGAGCTCAACCTTGAAGCTGATTTGTCAGTCGATGGCGAAATCGCCGCCTTAGCGGGAGTGCGTAAGTTCGCTGCACGGATTAAATGTGCGACCTTGCCGTGGCATACGTATATCGCCGCCCTGAAGGGCTAGGCAAATTTGGTTCTTAATCCTACCCTGACTCCTCATCTTAATCTGCCGCTTCGTATAAGCAGTAGGTTCTGTCTCAGAGGATTAGGAGTAAGATTAGGATTAGGAGTAAGATTAAAAGTAGGATTAGGACGAATCTAACTCTTTAGATGCTTGGTCGTCGCGTTGACGAAGTGATCAAGACTGGCGTGCTTCGATTCAAAACCGACGCAGAGGCCGTGCTCTTTTAAGCTGTTGGTCGTGACGGGGCCGATACTACCGAATGCCGGCTTTTTAGCATGTGGCTCGAGTGTAAGCGCTGCTGCTTGATCGATGAACGATTTTACTGTGGACGAACTGGTGAACAGCACGGCGTCGGCACCTTCTTTGCGGAAGCGCTCGGCTGCTGGGTGCTCGCTCAGGTCTGTCTTGCTGGTCTTGTAGAGTGGCAAAGTGTCCACGATCGCGCCGCCTTCGGTCTCCAGGCGCTGGACGAGGGATTCGCGATTTTGATTTCCGGTGACGACGAGCATTTGAATGCTTTCGATGCCTTCGTCTTGGATAAAGGTATCAACGAGAGCATCGCCATTGGCTTTCTCTGGAATGAGGTCGACCTTAAGGTGGTGCGATTCGATCTCGCGTGCAGTGGCAGCACCAACTGCGGCAATGCGCATCGGCCCTAGGCATCGAATGTCGTCGAATGCTTTATAGAATATGTCGAAGAAGGCTTTTACACCATTAACGCTGGTGAAGATGATCCACTCATAAATCGCGATGCCCGCTAGTATCTCAGTAATTAGCTGCGGATTGATGTCTGGTTGAACTTCGATAAATGGTAGCTCGATGACTTCGGCACCTTTGCTTTCGAGCAATGCGGTGAGTTGACCGGCTTGGTCGCGGGCGCGAGTGACGACGATCTTCTTACCCATGAGCGGGCGGCCTTCGAACCACTCGGTCTTGGAGCGCTTTGAGACAACATCACCAATGATAATCATGGCGGGAGTGGAAATGCCGGCTGCTTCAATGTCACTGACGATGGAGTCGACGCTGCCATACACGGATCGTTGATGATTGAGAGTTGCCCATTGGATCGCACCGACGGGCATCTCACCAGCCATGCCGCCTGCTTTGAGTTCGCTGAGTATACGGGGCAATTGGCCGAGGCCCATGTAGAGGCAAAGCGTGCCGTTGGTCTTACCGTGTTGCTTGAAATCAATACTGATCGATTGTTTCTCCGGATTCTCATGGCCGGTGAGAAACGTGATCGACGAGCTGTACGAGCGGTGGGAGAGGGGGATGCCTGCGTAGGCTGCTGCTGCCAGCGCTGCGGTGACTCCAGGAACTATTTCGTAAGGAATTTCGTCGGTTTCTAGCTCCGCGATTTCTTCGCCGCCGCGACCAAACACAAACGGGTCGCCACCCTTGAGGCGAACCACTTGCTGGCCCTTGTTGGCACGTTCGACTAAGATTTCTTCAATTTCATCTTGCGGAATCGAATGTAAGCCAGAGCGCTTACCGACATAAATACGTTCTGCTTCAGGGCGTGCCCAATCCAGTAGCTTGGGATTGGCGAGATAGTCATACACGAGTACGTCGGCAGTTTCGATGAGTTCGCGGGCGCGAACAGTGACTAGACCTGGATCTCCGGGGCCTGCGCCGATAAGATACACTTTTCCTGTTTTGGTTTGAGAAGACATAGTATGTAAAAATTAAGAATTATGACGGAGCGCGAATAGCGCGGAAATGGTGAACCGTCTGCGGTTTGCCCCGAAGGGGTGATTGAAGTGGGTGCCCTATGGGCGACTGAAAGAACAATTAGGATTAAGCTAATTCTCTGGAGGGAAGCGCTCCGTCGTTTCCATGCATTGGATCGGGCCGTCTCGAACCATTGGTGGCAACGACGGAGCGTTGCCCTCCAGGGAAGAAAGAAATTTACTGTTCGAATTTAAGGTCAGAAAAGATGCGCTCGATAATCGCATCGATCTCATCAAGTGACTCGAGTTCAAATTCAAACTTGGTGTGGCCGATTTCTGAATGGTAGATGTAGAAAGTGCCATCCACGTAGTGCGCACCTACGGGTGTTTGGCAACCGCCACCGAGACGACGTAAGAACGCTCGCTCTAAGGACACGGCGCGCTTAGTCGTAGCGCAGAATAGGTGCTCGTAGCGTGGCAGATCGGCTGCGCGACATTGGATAGCAATGGCAGCTTGACCCGGAGCAGGCACGACCTGATCGATTGGCAGTGCGACGAATTCAAGGCCTTCGTGTGCAGAAATCTCTAAACGATCAAGTCCCGCGGCGGCGAGCAGAGTGGCTTCGGCCTCGCCCTCTAAGATTTTGCGCATGCGGGTGGCGACGTTGCCGCGAATGGTGGTCCACTCAGCTTGCTCTTGCAAGATGCCTACTTGTGCGCGGCGACGCGGACTACTGGTCGCAATTGTCTTCGGTGCTGGTTTGCCGATTTGGTGAACCAGCACATCATTGGCACGAGCACGTGGCATGTAACCGGCGATGCAAAGATCGGCTTGGAATTGAGTGGGAAGATCTTTGGCGCTGTGTACCGCGATGCTTGCACGGCCATCGAGTAGGGCATCTTCGAGTTCCTTAGTGAAGAGACCGATACCGCCGCGCTTCTCTAGTGACCAAGTTAGGCGTTCGTCGACTTTAGTACTCAGGCGCAATTCCTGAAATTGCTGGTCGGGGAGTGCTTCCTGAAGCCACACTTGTACCATCTCGGTCTGCTTGAGGGCGAGTGGGCTTTTGCGAGTGGCGATTTGTATTGGCGTTGCCATGGGCTTCGAACGATGAATATCGACGGTTCAATAATGAATGTCGAAAGCTTATATTGCGATGGTATTACAAAATAAAAAGCGGTCGACGGTATAAACCGAAGACCGCTTTGAATTACAAAAAATGAACGACAGCTTAGTTGTAAGAAGCTTGCGAACCGCCGATATTGCGCTTCTTGACCCAAGGCATGAGAGCGCGGAGTCGTTTGCCAGTCTTTTCGATTGGGTGCGCTTGGCCGTCTTTGACGAACTGCTTATACTTCGGCAATCCTGCCTTGTATTCGTTAACCCAATTCTTGGTGAACTTGCCGTTTTGAATTTCCTTGAGGATCGACTTCATTGCCTTCTTAGAAGACGCATTGATGACGCGTGGGCCACTGATGTAGTCACCCCATTCAGCTGTTTCGGAGATAGAGAAACGCATGCCAGAGATGCCGGACTCAACCATGAGGTCGACGATCAGCTTCAATTCGTGCAAGCACTCAAAGTAAGCCATTTCTGGTTGGTAACCTGCTTCAACCAGAGTTTCATAGCCGGCCATGACGAGTGCTGAGGCACCACCACAGAGCACTGCTTGCTCACCGAAGAGGTCAGTTTCGCATTCTTCTTGGAAAGTTGTTTCGATAACACCGGCACGTGTGCCGCCTACGCCCTTCGCCCATGCAAGTGCAATCTTCTTGGCATCCTTAGAGGAGCCTTTGTTGATCGCGATCAGTGCTGGTACGCCTTTACCTTCGACGTATTGGCTACGAACAACGTGACCTGGGCCCTTAGGAGCCACCATGATGACATCGATACCCTTAGGTGCTTTGATCAGGCCGAAGTGGATCGCGAGACCATGTGTGAATACGATTGTCTTACCCTTAGTCAGGTTTGGAAGGATGTCGTTTTCGTAAACTTCAGCCTGCTTCATGTCCGGCACAGCGATCATGATCACGTCTGCTTTTTGCACCGCTTCAGCAGTTTCGAACACTTCGAAACCTTGGCTTTTCGCGACCTTGACGGACTTGCTCTTCTTGTAGAGGCCGATGATTACATTAAGACCGCTGTCCTTCAAGTTTTGCGCATGGGCGTGGCCCTGCGAACCGTAGCCAATAATGGCGAGGGTCTTCTTTTTAATTACTCGGAGATCAGCGTCCTTGTCGGTATAGACTTTAGCAGGCATATTTATCGTAGTTTGTGGAAGCTAGTTAGCTTTCGGGTTGTAAAAAAATGGAGAGGAGGGCGGATTATCCGCGTTTCAGTGCGAGGTTACCAGTGCGTGCCATCTCACCGATGCCATACGGCTCAATCAGACTTAGGAAGGCTTGCACCTTGTTGGAATTACCAGTCATCTCAATATTTACTGAATCAGCAGCGACATCAATTATCTTGGCACGGAAAATATCACAGACCTGCATGATCTCAGATCGTTGCGCTGCAGGAGCATTGACCTTCAAAATGACCAACTCACGTTCAGTCGCTTGACCGCTCGAGAACTCAGTCACATCCAACACATTGATGAACTTATTGACCTGTTTGATGACTTGGTCCAATGCATCTTCATCGCCAACAATCGTGGCAGTGATACGGGAGAAACGATTATCAATCATCGGCCCCACATTTAAAGTCTCGATGTTGAAGCCGCGACCGCTGAACATGCCCGCGATACGAGCAAGAACACCGAACTTATTTTCAACGAGAATAGAGATGATGTGGCGCATGATATAGGAGCCTTACGGCTCAAGCTTGAAAAATGGTAGACGGCGAGGGATTCGAACCCACGACCCCCTCGGTGTAAACGAGGTGCTCTAACCAACTGAGCTAGCCGTCCTCAAGTTTGGAAAGTCGAGAAACATGCGGCGGATGCTAGGTGAATCAAGCCTTATTTTAACCGAATAGGATTTTTCTTTGGATTTTTTATATCGTGATTAAACGAAACAAGAAGTGTTGCCTTCTAATCAATTGTAATTGTGATGAGGAATATTGCGCAATCACCAATGATATTAATACATAGGTAAATGAAAAAACGGGACTACATATTTATCTTAAGTTGTTTTCTTTCGGTCCTTAGTGTCGCCTTTGCAGCTCAAATCGCGGTCATCGTAGCGGATCCACGGTTCAGTGGCCATATTAACCAAATTGCACCAGTTTTTGGGGTCGCGTTCGGTATCGTTTGGCTCGGTGGACTACGCTATCTGCCTGCAGTATTTATTGGTGCCTTGCTGCCTGGGGTCCTTGCAAAGGAGAGTTTGCTAATGCTGCTGAGCGTGCCAATTGCTACCGTCACTGCCGCAGCGTTAAGCTTGCGTATATTGGAGACTCTGCACGTGCGCTTCAACATGGAGCGTATCCGTGATGCACTATTGATCTTGTTCATAGGCATCATAGCAAGCACCTGCTTTGCGGCTGTTATTGAATCTGTATTTCAATGTCGAAGCACGGGAGGTATAAATTGGGCTGATTTCAAGGCGTTGTTCTTGACCAATTGGTTGGCAGCAGCCGTGGGATCAATCATTATTACTCCGTTCATTTTGACATGGGCGGATAAAGGCGGCTTCAAGCTCGCAGGGCGACAGTTCATCGAAGTGGGCTTGTGGCTTCTAGTGTTGTCGGCTTTCGGCTTAGTTACTTTTCAAAACTGGGCTCCGACTGACGTATTATTTTACCCGATGGAGCTGGCTATTTTTCCGATCATGGCATGGTCCGCAATTCGCTTCGGTCTTCGCGGCGCGTCCGCTGGGGTGTTTATTTTAGCGCTACTTGCAGTATGGGCACTGATTCCTGTTTTTTCCGCTGAAAGCAACGCCATTTCCCAAAGTCCTGCGAATGTCTGGATTTTTGTAGGAATCGTTTCGATTACTTCCATTTGCCTCGCTGCGGTGATGACAGAATTACGTCTTCGCGAAGCGCAAATTTCGGAGAACGAGCGACGCCTAAGCGCCTTCACCGGTGCGTTGCCTGATATCGCTTTCGTGTTTTCGCGTCAGGGGATGATCGTTGATGTCTTTTCATCTAATTCGATAGTCAAGTCGACTCATCGGATCACTAATACAGAGCGAGTCATTGGTAAGCCTTTGGCAGCCGTTTTTGATGCGAACGCATGTCGCGCTTTCCTCGCTACAATTTCTGAATCGCTGAATTCAAATTCAGTGAAGACATTGGAGTACTCTCTCGAGTCGGTGGATGTTGGGCAGCATTGGTTTGAAGCCCGTGTCTCTCCAATGACCACAGGTGAGCAACAAGCTGATTGTGTCGTCTGGGTTGCGTATAATATCTCATCGAGGAAAGCAGCCGAGGCTGCGATTAAGCAGCGCGATGTGGTGCTAAATGCGACAGCTAGAGCCAACCATGCGTTGCTGACGACCGTTGATTTTGATAATGCAATAGAGTTGGCAATGTGCGAGGTTGGAACTGCGCTGAATATTGAACGATCTTTTGTCTTTGAGATTACCAGTCGAGCAAGCGAATCCTTTCATATCTTTAATCCTCGTTTTGAATGGCTAAAAAATGATTCATATCAAGGTGTGCTAGAGCATCGTTCCTTACAAGACGCTCCCTTCGAAGACTTTTTCCCGGGGTGGTATGAGCAGTTAATGCAAGGCGAAATCATTCAAGTCGTAGGGACGGCTGATGGTCAGTTTGATTCGAAGGTATTCCGAGAACTAGAGAGCGAGTCTTTATTGGTAATTCCAATGTGGATCAGTGGTCGATTGTATGGGTTCTTTGCCATGGATTATTGCAGTCAACGGCATCAATGGAATGAGTCAGAGATGAACGCAGCCAGAGTCTTAGCCTCAAGTATCGGCGGCTTAATTCTCATGCAAGAACGTGAGGAAGAATTGCGCGTGGCTCGTGATCAATCCGATTTAGCAAGTGTCGCTAAAGGAGAGTTCTTGGCAATGATGAGCCATGAGATACGCACGCCTATGAATGCCATCATTGGTTATACGGACCTGATGTTTCAAACGGACTTAGATGAGGTGCAATCAGAGCAGGCATCGATCATTAAACGTAGCGGTAAAGCGTTGTTGAATTTAATCAATAACATCCTTGATTATTCAAAAATTGAGACACGTAAAATGGAGCTGGAATCGATCGAGTTCGACCTCGAGCAGATTATGTGTGAGGCCCTAGAGTATGCACTACCAGATGCTAAATTAAAAAAATTACAAATTGATTATGAGGTAGGCGAAGGGGTCGGAGAAATCTACATTGGTGATCCACATCGTATTCGGCAGATTTTGATGAATTTGACTAGTAACGCGGTGAAATTTACCAATGAGGGTTCCGTATTGATGAGTGTAAGCCTGGATCTAGCCAAGTCTGTCGGCGGTTCCAATGTACTTCATTTTGAAGTGCAGGACAGTGGCTGTGGAATCGCAAAAGATAAGTTCGATCAATTATTTAAAGCATTCACTCAGGTCGACTCATCCACGACTCGGAAGTTTGGAGGCACTGGGTTGGGGCTTGTGATTTGCAAGCGTTTAGTGGAGCGAATGCAGGGGGAGATTTGGGTGGAAAGTGCCGTAAATGCAGGATCGTGTTTTCAATTTACAATACCACTGCCACGCCCGAAGCAATTGACCACGAACTGTGCGCCATCAGTTCGCAAAGAAATGGATAGTGGCTATATAGATCAAATTAAGGCTGATTTTGCAGAAGCACACCCGTTAAGATTACTAATCTGCGAAGACGATGACGACAATCGATGGGTTATTAAATCACTGCTAGAACTACTTGGCTATCATCCACAGGTTGTTCATGATGGCGCTCAAGCAATTGAGCTAATGCAACGCGGGGTTTTTGATGTTATTCTAATGGATGTGCGACTCCCCGGGCAAAGTGGCATCGAGATCACACAATCGATACGAAGTGGGGAATTTGAGGATCAGGATGCTCAGCAGTATATCATTGCAGTGACTGCGTTTGCTATGAATGAAGATCGTGCCAAATGCCTCGCTGCTGGGATGAATGACTACCTGAGTAAGCCTGTTGAAGTTGCTAGGTTGAAAGATGCGTTGATTCGGGCGCATCGAACTTTGATAGGCTGAGCTTGTCGCGTCTTGATTATCTCGGAATGTGCTCTCTCGTATGAAAATTGCACTTGCACAATTCGAAGTTAGTAGAGGTGCGCCCTCGACCAACCTCACGAAGATTCGTGAATTGGTGGCGCAATCAAAAGCTCAGGGAGGACAAGTCGTCTTTTTACCAGAAATGTGTACCACTGGGTTTAATTGGAGCCGCAATCTTGAATTACTTAATCAAGCGGCGGAACACCGTGCTCAGATCGCAGCTTTCGCGGTTGAGTTTAATGTCGCTATTTGTGGTTCATTTTTAGAGCAAACGGAATCGAGACAAGCGGCCAATACCTTGTATTTTTTTGAACGAACTGGAGCGATCTCTGCACAGTATCGAAAGGTGCATTTATTCACACTGTTTGGTGAAGAGAAGCATGTGCAGCCAGGGGAGGCTATTGTGACCGCAGACACAGAGCTTGGGCGAATAGGTTGCAGCATATGTTACGATCTGAGGTTTCCAGAGCTATTCCGCAAGTGCGCGCTCGACGGTGCGGTGGTGCAAGTGTTAGCAGCAGCATTCCCGCACCCGCGTCTAGCGCATTGGCGCAGCTTAATTCAAGCCCGCGCGATCGAGAATCAATCCTACTTTATTGCGACCAACCAGTGCGGGATCGAACGACATGGCTCAAGCATCGGAGAACGCGATTATTTCGGGCACTCGATGGTGGTCGATCCGTGGGGGCGCATTTTACTGGAAGCGAGTGAGTCGGAAGGCGTTTATCTTGCCGATATTGATCTGGCCGAAGTCACTAATGCACGTGGTCGCTTGACCGCCCTTAAAGACCGACGCCCCGAGTTATATTATAACGCCTAGGCCTAAGCGGTGACCGTTGCGTGAAACGCCTTACGATCTTCGGCGGTGAAAAATGCAGTGCCCGCCACTAGTGTATCTACCCCACGTGCAGTGCAACTTCCTGCAGTACTGAGATCGACGCCACCATCCACTTCGAGGCGATAATTAAGGCTTAGTTCTTCGCGCCATTTAGCCAAGGTCTCCATCTTCGGCAGGATGTCCTCGCGGAAGCTTTGTCCGCCGAAGCCGGGTTGCACAGTCATTAATAAAACGATGTCACACTCTGCCAGATAGGGTTTCGCGGCCTCGACCGGTGTGTCCGGATTCAAGACCACGCCACATTTGCAGCCGCGCTTTCGAATGTGCTTCAAGGTGTCAGTGATCGGGTAGTCTGGTTCCACATGAATAGTAACTTGATCGGCACCCGCATCAATAAACGCATCGACGAACTTGTCTGGATTATCGAGCATTAGATGGACATCGAAGAACAAGTTCGAGGCAGAACGCATGGCCTTCACCGTTTGCGGGCCAAAGGTCAGGTTTGGCACAAAGTGTCCGTCCATGATGTCGAGATGCACCCAACTCAATCCAGCGGCTTCAATTTCTTTTAGACTACTTTTAAGGTCAGCGTGATCGCCTGCGAGAATGGACGGGGCCAAGATCTTTTCGTGTGAACTTTGCATGTGAGCTATATTGAGGCTGATTGTATCAGTGGCAAGAACCGCATCCTGCTTTTGGATCCTTTTTCTTGTAGGAATACCATAATGACCAAATAATAAAATCATGTTCGAACCATTGGAGCCTAAAAAGGGATGCTGCACACCGCAGCGCAGCAATGCCGCGGCCATAAATGCATTGACGGATGCCGTGTCGAGCAGTTGCTGCGAGCAAAAAGGCTCGACCGATGAAATGATACAATTAGAGGGAGGTAAGTATCTGATGGGTTACGTCGGCCCCGAAGAATCGCAGTCGGATGGCGAGGGCCCAGTGCGTGAAGTGACGTTGGATCCTTTCTGGTTAGACCAGACGGCAGTCAGCAATGAGCAGTTTGAGCAATTCGTACAGGCCACCAATTATCTCACAGAATCCGAGCGCTTCGGTTGGGCTTATGTTTTTATCGGTCAACTATCTAAATCAAAGCAGCGCAAACTGCGCGAGACCAAGACAGTGCCAGGGCTTCAGTGGTGGTATGCGATCGATGGTGCTTATTGGCGCAAGCCGGAGGGGCCGGGCTCGACCATTAAAAAACGCATGGATCACCCTGTGGTCAGCGTGTCTTGGAACGATGCCGTTGCGTATGCGCGCTGGGCTGGTAAGCGCCTGCCCACTGAAGCTGAGTGGGAGTATGCCGCGCGTGGTCGCAGTGAGGGGAGCATGTACCCATGGGGGAGTGACCTTGAGCCGAATGGCAAACACCGCTGCAATGTCTGGCAGGGCGATTTCCCGCTGACCAACACGGCGGAAGATGGCTATGAATGGACTGCACCGGTGCGTGCCTTTCGCAAGATGGACTGGGGCTTTTACAATATGATCGGCAATGTGTGGGAGTGGACCGCCGATTGGTTTAGCCCGACATGGCATGTCACTCCGAGTGTGGCGACTCGCGTGAATCCGCAGGGTCCACCGACAGGCGAAAGCCGCGTAATGAAAGGGGGCTCGTTTCTTTGCCATACGAGCTATTGTAACCGTTACCGCTTAGGCGCGCGCACTGCCAATGCATCGGACTCGGCCACCACGAATCTGGGGTTTCGTTGCGCAAGGGATATTTAACCGAGCTTTTTTTAGGGGTCTGCGTAGTTGGAAGCTTCTGTTAGGCAGTAGGGTGCGCAGCGCCAAGAGTCTTCGCGCTGTCTAATTAGACTCATAATGAATGCGTTAAAATAAGCCATGAGAGCTTTGCGATTCGTTCGTTTTTCAAAACCAGAGACATGTAAATCTTATAGATTGAATCAGGCAAGACGCGCTTGAATTCTTTGAGACTGGTGTAGTGCCTATGTATTTATGGCGTGAGGCTTACTTGCGGCTATAAACGAGCACTATGTTGGAGTTGTGCTGAAACAGTAGGCCGGTGAAGCTGCGGCCAGGCTCTTTATAGTATTGTACAAAAGCCTCATAGAATTCATCGGGAATAAAAGCTGGGATGCTACCGCCTGATACGCCTTGATTTGCAGTCTGAAGGATGGTTGCCCGAAAGCTAGCTGGTGCAGCTAAGTTGGATTGGATGACTGCGGAGACTTTGACGGTGACGTTTGTATCCAGATAGGTTTCGGCGTCCGCCAAATAGTATTCTGCAGTTTTGAGTGGTGGGGGTGGCTTATCCGTTAACACATGAGTGCGGAATACGTCGATTTTTGAAAGTGTGATGCCAGGTATTTCGAGCAGTTCATCGATTGCGGCAATGGGTCGGGCGGCAATAATATCGCTGGCTAGGGCAGGGCCTATGCCTGGCAGTGTTTCGAGTTCCGCAGCGCCGGCGGTATTGAGAATGAGCTTGCTGGTCCGACTCCCTGTGGTCGCTGCTGCTGCTGTTGTATTGACCTTAGGCTTTTTGCTGGTGCTGGTGCCTTCAACGTTAGCGTCGAGTTGATTGAGTCCGGCCAATTGTAGCGATCGGGTCGCATCGCCCCAAATACCAATCATACTAGCTTGGGCAGCGCGTTCGTATTGTTTGAGTTGGCTAAGATAAGTACGAGGCGAGACACCGTCTGGGCAGTTGCCTTTAGTCGGCATACCATAAATACGGGCAAAGCCATTACGAATCAACTCAGAGCTAAGCATCTGATCATTCTTACGAACTAATGCAAAAAAACGGGGCTCTTTGCCGCCGCGTGCATCTGTCCATCGTGTGACGACGGTGAACTCGCCTCGCAGGAACTTTTTTGTAAAGGCCGTGGCGACTTTGCCCGCAGCCATGACATCTGCTTCTGCGATCGAAAAATAGCGCGCCTGATCGCGCACCCGAGCCATGTAGGTGTGATATGTCTCGGGGCAATCCACAAAATACAGCCGAACGATGAATGTCTGATCTTTGTGCTGAACTTTAAAACTGTCGCCATCATTGATCGGAGTACTAACCAGACGGCAGCCCTCTAGCACTTCCCAAGCGCTTGTCTTGCCATTTGCCCGTATCGAGATGGTCAGCATTATGCTACAGGCTATAATGATAATAAAATACAAGCGCATGATTAGATTCTAATGTGAACACACGTGATGGCAAGGTTCCGCAGTATCATAAATTGATTTTGCCGAAGGCTTGCGAATTCGGTGGTGTTCCTTTTGCTTCGAAGACCGTGCTTGATATGTTTCAAATTAATGAACTTCAAACCGCCTTGCAGGCGTTGCTTCCCGTTGCAGTCGGCTGCGGAGTGCAGCAGGTTGCAAGTGAAGCTGCGGCCTTTCAATACGAGGAAGAGGGCAGCCACTTGGCTAATGCGGTGCTTGCGCGGCGCAATGAGTTCATTTCCGGCCGCCGTTGCGCGCGCACGGCGTTGGCCCATATCGGTCAGGCTTCGTGCGCATTGCCAGCGGACCCAGACGGACTGCCCATTTGGCCATCTGCCACCATGGGTTCGATCACGCATTCGCGTGGCTTATGCTGCGCTGTCGCGGCCTCTGCTGATAAAATGGTGTATCTAGGAATCGACCTCGAGAAAACGACTCGGCTCAGCGCGCGGGCAATGGAGCGGGTGGTGCATCCCCTTGAGGCGGCAACAGTTGGCGAAGATCAAGCACTTGGCAGCTTACTTTTCAGCGCAAAAGAAGCATTTTATAAAGCTCAGTTTCCTGTCTGGGGGGCTCAGCCCAATTTTAAAGACCTAGCCTTGCAAATTCACAGCAATACGCAGCAGCTTTCTGTACTCAAAATTGCCTCGAATTTGCCGATACAATTACGCGACGCGACGCATCGCATGGAATTCCGCTATCAATTTGTGGGCGATTATGTGGTCACGCTGTGTTGGTTGGAATTATAACCAAGGGTGCGGCAAGGATATCATCCATAGAGCCTGCTACGTAGAAACATTTTTTTAATGACTGCATCCAATCCCAACTCAATCCACGTCTCGCAGCCAAGGGAGTCGCTTGAGGCTATCAATATCTCCACGAGCTAATGACTTCCAGAGCTGCAATGCCTCGGCTCTGAGTATACCCGTCATGAAGCGCGGCTGATCATCGTCATCTTCCAAATTCTCATAAGTCACAATACCGCGTGGATAGAGTGTGAGTGTCCAACCACTTTTATCATGCACCAGTGAGAGGTCGGGATGATCTGCCTCTTCAAAGTCTGGCATATCCAGCTGCGCAATGATTTGCTCCATCCGTGCTGCATCCGGATTTAACTCTGAGACACCGTCCATGTCAGTGGTATGGTACAGATCCATGGGGCACACTCTATCTATAAATCCTTGTAGAGGATTTTAGAGTTTCGACCATTTGCCTGGTAGTGCGTTTTTCGTATAGCAGGCAGATCTTCGGGACTACCTTCTTGAAACCCGCAGAGCTTGGTAAAGAAATTCGTAGCTTGGGTGGTCATTGCGATCATACGCTGTGCGCCGTGTTGCTTGGCATCGAATTCAGCGTATTCAATCATCTGCCGACCGACGCCTTTATTTTGATAGAACGGCTGCACATACACGCTGCCAATTTCGACTACACGACTGTCTTCATAGCTCTGCAGGTGAATGCAAGCGACGATACTGCCATCAATTTCGTATACCAGAAAGTCTTCGATTGCCGCTTCGATCTCTACTTGCGAGCGATCTAGTAGTGTTTCGGAACGCACGCCATTTTGAGTAATATTATAAATCGAATACGCGTCGACTTTCATGGCCCGCCGAATGGATTGGTATTCATTGCTGTAAACCATTGTGCCGATACCGACCTTATCAAAAATCTCATTGAGTAGGGCACCAAACAGGCGGCCATCCAAAATGTGTGCCCGCGGAACACCAGCTCCAATCGCTTGCACTGCATGCTGTGCTTTACTATGCAAACGGCTGGAGATCCCAGACTGTTCATCTGTCAGCAATGCGCGGAGATCCGCGACTGGGAGGTTAGTCAGCGGTTGCCCGTCAACTAGTAGGCCATCCTGTGTGGTTAAATAGACCAACTTCGATGCGTCGAGCTGTGATGCAAGTTCGGCAGCCAGTAGATCGGAGTTGATCCGCAGTGAGGTGCCTTCGCGGTTGAATGCGATAGGGGTTACGATCGGAATCGTGTTTGCTTCCAAGAGGCTGTTGAAAAGTGCGGCGTCGAGCTTATCGACGCGACCGCTGAAGAGCTGGTCTTCGCCTTTGACGATACCAACCTCTTTGCTGCGCACACCATTACACAATGCGCATCGTAGACCGTTGCGGGTGAGACCTTGCATGATACTCAAGCTCACCAGGGCCGAAACTTCGGTTGCCAACTCAAGTGTTTGCGCATCGGTTTTACCTTCGCCATGTGCGTTGGTGATCGCAATTTTACGCAGGTCTGCAAGGGCGTTGAGTTGTTGCCCCACGCCATGCACCAGCACCACTTTGATGTTCAGCGAACGCAGTACCGCGATATCTAACAGGACATTCTCAAAGTTCTCATGCGCGACGAGGCTACCATCCAACGCGATCACAAATACATGATCGCGAAACATGGGGACATACTTAAGTATGCCACGAAGATCCGTTGGTTTGATTGTGCTTTCGCCTGCGTTTTGTGACGTCATGGATTAATCGAATGAGTTTACGTCATTGAATGATTAAAGATGTATCTCTAAAATGGAATGTTATAATTGGAGTTACTGCATCTAGCGGAAGGGAAGCTTGCAAGGCATAGCTACACCACGCCACTCTATTGCTAAGTATGGCAACCGATCCACTATCCGCTATTCCCGAAGCATTTGTCGAACCCGTCGAAAGCTTTCTCGCTTGGCTGGAGTTGGAGCGTGGACTTTCTAGTAATACCATATCGGCCTATACGCGCGACCTGGCTCAATACACGCAGCATCTAAAGAAACAAGGCGTTGCCGATTGGGCCTCCGTAGGTGAGAGCGACGTGAGTGCATGGACCGCTCATCTTAGCGAAGCGGAATACGCACGCAGCAGCCAAGCGCGTAAACTCTCTGCCATTCGAATGCTGGCTCGCCATCTTGTGCGCGAAGGCATCCGGCTGGACGATTTCACCGAATTAGTATCCACGCCAAAGCTTTCTCGTAAACTTCCTGAAGTGCTCACGCATAATGAGTTAAAGCGTCTGCTCGAAGCACCGGTAACCAGCACACCGCACGGCTTGCGCGACCGTGCGATGCTCGAACTATTCTATAGTAGCGGACTGCGTGTCTCCGAGCTCTGCGGCATCTTACTGCAAGCAATCAACCTCGACGACGGTTACGTTCGCGTATTCGGTAAAGGCTCCAAAGAGCGTATTGCTCCGATCGGTAGCGCTGCCGTCACCGCTGTGCAGGATTATCTAGCAGGCGCGCGAGCTCACTTCGTAAAGGCCAAGACTGGCAGTGAACTCTTTCTTAGCCAGCAGGGTAAAGCGATATCGCGTAAAATGGTCTGGGTGCTGATTAAGCAATACGCGCTCAAGGCAGGCATAAAAAAACCGATCAAGCCGCACTTACTGCGCCACTCTTTTGCGACCCACTTGCTCGAGGGTGGAGCCGATCTGCGCGCGATCCAAGAGATGCTCGGGCATTCGGATATTTCGACTACGCAGATTTATACTTCCGTGCAGTCGGCTCGACTAGCTGACGAACACGCGCTTTACCATCCGCGATCGAAAGACGGGTAGAACAGGTCATGATTGAACAAAGAGCAGGAATCCTTTTGAGGTCTTCTATCGATGGCGCCTCAATAGCCGACTTTCCAGACTCCTAACTTGAGCCTATTATTGTAACAGTTGCGAATTCCGGCGCAGGGCATTGCGCTTTGCAGCAGGCACAAAAATGGCCGAACATAAGTTCGGCCATTGTCTTTCACTACTCGGGGAGGGACTTGAACCCTCACGCCCTAAGGCACCAGAACCTAAATCTGGCGTGTCTGCCAATTTCACCACCCGAGCAGAAAAAAAGCATTAAAGTATGTATGTGGTCTCTACGGACCATGATGTCAATTCTACTGACTGATTAAGTTGGCATGGATGCCGAATGACTTGGTCCTATCTCTAGCGAGAAACACAAAACCACCATATCTTAAAAATTAGATGCTGTATGTGGCTTCAAGTTTGCTGCTTGTCAATAGCTGCTTGAAAAGAATGTTTTTTTGCAGGATTAATCGATTACCACTGCATGACCAACGTGAATAGTGCCAAGAAGGTCAAGTGGCTCACTAGCTATCAATCGCGGTGATCACATCCTCGATTCGCTGTGCGGCTTTGATCTGCTTGCGGCGGCGTTCAGAGCGACAGCTTTTAGCGATTTCTGCCAATGTGGAGAGATGTCCCTCAGAATCGCCTGACGGACTGAGCAGGAAAAATACAAAATCGATCGCTTCCGACTGGTCAGCTATTTCAAGACCTTTGGGTAATCTGGCGACAAAGCAGATGCGATGGTTCAGCTCAGCGCAATAGACGTGCGGGATTGCAATGCCGTGGCCAAGGAATGCGGGGAAAATCTGACCTTGCGCACTGAGGTCCTCTAGGATCGTTTCTGCTGAGATACCTTCGATGGCTTCGGTCGCAAGATGTGCCAGTTTCTTGTAGAGTTCCTCAATAGTCTCACACTCGATAGTGAGATGACCACCACTTTGAAGTGCGCGCAGTAGAAATCCTTCAGCGCGACGCAGACAGATTACTTCATCATCTGGCTTGACCATTTCTTTAAGGGCGGTGTCTTGCGGCACAGCTTTGAGTTGCTTGCCGCGACGAATAAATAGCGGATGCCAATCGCCCGAGGGTAGCGTCATTCCATCCTCCCACATGACAGATTCAAAGCTACTTTCGTCTTGTAGTAATTCGCTGCCGATCACAGCAGGGCGAGACAGATCGCCGAATACCGATAGCCCAGTGAGCTGGTCTTCATTAGTCGGACTATCCGTCGGAATCCAGCCGAAGACTTTCTCATTATCTAGTTCGTGCGCCCAACGCTGCATGAGTAACTGATTCAGCTCAACATTGTCAGTCAGGGCCAGTACGTAGCCAGTGCCAAAAAGTGCTTGTTCCTGTTCGTATAGTTTTTCTGCTTCCATGCCATCGCGATGCAACGCAGGTATACCTTCCTTTCTGGCGAGAGTTATATTCCGTGCATTAGTATCTAGCAGGATGACATCCTGTTCATTTTCACGTATCAGTTGACGAGCAAGTTCGCGACCAAAGTGATGTGCACCAATAATAACCCAGTCATTCGGAGCGGGGCGTTGCACACGTAGCACTTTCGCAACGAGTCCGGCTGAAAGCCCTTGAATTAGCACGGTCGCACAAATAATGGAATAGACGAAAGACTCCATCAGTGCCGCGTCTTCGGTTTCGCCCTTCGCCTGCAGCGATAACGCGAATAAGGAAGCCATCGACGCGGCCACCACGCCACGCGGCGCCACCCAACTCAGCAGTGCTTTCTCACGAATGTTCAGCGTTGTGCCCCAAGAAGAGAGGGCGATGCTAATTGGGCGAATCAATAAGATCACTGAGCAAAGCACCCAGCCGCCGCCGTCGGAAAAGAAATCGACGAACTGTTGTAGCTCGAGTCGTGCGACCAATAATAAGAAAAGTAGCCCAATGAGTAAGTCAACGATCTCGGCCTTGAAGGCTTTGACCTCGCGCAACTGCCGCGGCTTGTTGAGCCCCACAATCAGTCCAGCAATGGTGACGGCAAGTAGTCCTGCTTCTGGCTTGATCAACTCGGTCGCACCGAAGATGAGCATTGCACTGGCCAGAGCAAAGGCATTGACAATGTTATCCGGCACCCAGTCGTGTTTCATGAACCAGTAGATAAGGTAGCCCCCAAGGAAACCGATACCCATACCACTGACGATGCGTATCAAGAAATTTGGCAGTGCCACCGTGCCGCCGCCTTCGACAACCCATTCGAAACAAAGAATCGCGATGAAGACACCAATTGAATCAATCAAAACCGCTTCCCAGTGCAGGATGCTACCGATCTTTTGATCGACTCGTATTCTGCGCAATAAAGGCACAATTACAGTCGGCCCAGTTACGATAATCAGACTGCCCATCAGCAATGCGAAGGAGGGGGAGATGTCGAAAACCAGAAATGCTGTGAGCGCAGATCCGAGCCAAGTGATGAGCACTCCAACCGTGAGTAAACGCTTAATGACAGTCGAGGTGTGTGAAAAATCTTTAATCTCGAGGGTGAGTCCGCCCTCAAATAAAATTAGCCCGACAGCCAGCGAAACGATCATCGGCAAGAATTCGCCTAGTTCATTTGGGTGGAGTACATTCAAGCCTTCGGCTCCAAGAGCAAATCCGCCAAGTAATAAGAGCACAATTGTCGGCAGATGAAGTCGACGCGATAAGACGGTGAGTAAGCAGCCCGCGCCGACTGCTAGGCAGAGCGCCCAGAGTGCATGTTGTGTGGTAGCCAATGCGAGATGCGGTATCATCATATCATGTTTTAAGTGTTATTCCTAATGCTTCTCTAAGTCTAAAACATCCCTAACTCGGTGAATGATCTGCCAAGTGACTCGCGTGCAACTGGCAGCAATACGTCGCGTACTTAATGTTCGAAATCCTGGCACATACCCAATGCTGGTGACACTTCGGAAGCCTTACCAATCACTTCCGCAGGCACGCCAGCTACACTGGTGTGAGGTGGTACATCCTTGAGCACTACGCTGCCAGCTCCGACTTTCGCCCCTTCACCGATGTCCACATTGCCGAGGATTTTGGCACCTGCGCCAAGTAGCACGCCAGAGCGTACCTTTGGGTGGCGATCGCCGCGGTCTTTGCCGGTTCCACCCAGAGTCACTTCGTGCAGAATCGATACGTTGCTTTCGATTACAGTGGTTTCGCCTGCGACGAAGCCTGTTGCGTGGTCGAGTAAAATCCCACAGCCGATTTTTGCCGCTGGATGAATGTCCACCGCGAAGGTCTCGGAGATAAGACTTTGTAAGTAGAGTGCGAGCTCCTTACGATTGTGTTGCCACAGGTGGTGGCCAACTCGATAGCAGACCAGTGCCTGGAATCCTTTAAAATAGAGCAGGGGAGTGAGCGCATCCGGGCAGGCTGGGTCACGCTCATAGAAAGCGATCATATCGCTAGCGATATACTGTAAAATCATTGGTTCTTGCACAAACGCGTCGATAAACACCTCGTGCAGTACCTTGACTGAGGTCGAGCGATTAACCAACTTGCGGGCAAGGCGATAAGTGAGGCACTCCGCAAACGAGCAACGATCCAGGACGGTCTCGTCCAGTAACGGCTTGAGCGCTGGCTCCCGTGCGACGATTTGGCTGGCTTCGTGACGGATATCACCCCAATGGGCGTCGAGGTCAATTGGTTGCATAGAATTCATTAGGTAGCGTTTCTTAGAGCGAATATTATACGGAACTGATGCTAAGAGCTAGACTTCTGTTCCACATGGCAAAAATACATGTTGCATAGACTTCCTTTGCATCAGGAAATTGCAACTCATAGTCTCGGAAAAGCATAATATTAGGCTGGTTGAAGTTCCACGCGCTGCCGATACGCCAAAGTTATATCGCGAATTATAGGTAAAAGCTGTGTGCGTGAATAGTTCTCAGCGAGTCAGGCTAATGCGTCTCACAATCAAACTCGTAGTGGCCATTCGGCTAAGCTCCCTGCTGGCACAGCCGAAAGACTTGCCTCAATTCGTCCCAATTCGGGTCATGCTCGACGGTTAAGTCGATGGGCAATTGTGGAATAGTTGAAAGGGCTTTGTTAATCCGGATCCCCACTTCGCTGACGTCTGAGAGATAAAAGTTCCATTCCCTTGACCCCGAACTAGTGAAGACGAAAGCGAGAATCGCTAGGCGCTCTGGATCGAGTGCATCAATCAGCATATCTTCAAAGTCCTTCATGTCGGCACTCTGTGTGTCGGACGGCATACCAGTAGCATCTACTGGATCAAATTTCCAGATGATCACCAGCCTTCTCGGGTAGTCTTCGTTGCCCAGGTGTTCATTTAAACTGGGTCTGAAGCGCAAGACCGTAGGCTGCTCCGGATTCTTACCCTTGGCTATGTTCCAAGCGTCTGTGTTGGCGGCTTCTATTTTCATTTAATTATTTAGGCAGATTTTACACGTTACTGAAAGCCGATTCAGTTAAGTTGTAATTGTGGTCATTTTTTAGAGATATTGTATGTCCGCAGTTGCTGTTCTGATGTGATGGAACCACTGCCGAATGGTGGCTATTAAATAAGCAACAGGGTGTTAAATGACAGCGCGCCTACAGGTGTCGTTCTTATGAGTGTGATCAACTGTAAATTTCCTTAAGTTCAGTAGATCTCATTAGACGTATAGATTAATTAGCTCGAACAGCGTCTTTGAGCTGACTGGTTTACTGATGCAGTGCTGTATGCCATCTGCCAGGCAGGCTGCTTCGACCTGCGGAGTTATATCTGCCGTGACTGCAATGATCGGGGTAGATTGATTTTCATTGCTGGCACTGCGTATCAGTTTGGATGCTTCTTTGCCATCGAGCAGAGCGATCGCCAAGTCCATTAAGATCACATCATACTTGGTTTGCTTGCACAGTTCGACGGCAACTTCAGCATCGAGCGCTTCGGTTACTTGGCAACCGTAGGACTCGAGCAAGGAACGCGTGACAAATCGATGATCAACTTGCTCATCGATAATCAGAGCGTGGCACGGACCCGCCAGTTTACGTGGCTGAGGTAGCGGAGCCGAACTGTTTGCTTCAATGGCTCGCTCCTTGATCTCTTTAAATGACAAATGTAAGGAGAATGTTGAGCCCACGCCCATCTCACTTTCGACTGTAATGTTGCTATCTAAAATAGTGAGTAACTTTTTGCAAATAGCTAAACCTAGGCCTAGGCCTTCGTGCTGACGCGTGTAGGAGCTATCAGCTTGAGTGAATGCATCAAAGAGCTTTTGCTGGTTTTGCGCATCAATGCCAATGCCCGTGTCTGTGACTGCAACAATGAAACAGTCACTGTTAGATGTGGAACGCTTGAGGGCCACTGTTATGCCGCCTTCGCTGGTGTATTTACAGGCATTATTGATTAGATTGTCGAGAATGCGGCGTAACATAGTTCGGTCGCCTTCGACCCAACAATCATCACTAGCATCTAGTGCGGTCGAGTCCGCCACGAAGCTTAGATTGAGTGAACCTGCAAACACTTGAGCATCACTCACTGCAAGCTGACAGAGCTTTGCCAGACTAAATGCCTCGATGCTTGGCTTTATTTCCCCGCGATTGATGCGCATATATTCTAAGATATCTTCAATGAGGCGTAATTGTCGGTTGGCTGCCGTGATGATTGTTTTAATGTAATCTGACTCGGGCTTGGTGGTAATATTCTGCCGTAAAATTTCAGCAAAGCCCAATATCGGATTGAGTGGTGTGCGCATTTCATGCCCCATAACTGAAAGGAACTCATCCTTAGCTCTACTAGCAGCTTCAGCACCTTCTTTTGCATTAATGAGCTCTGCTTGAGTCTGTTTTGCCGCAGTGATATCTTCGTAAATACCGAGCACACCAATCACTTCGTTTGCAGAGTTGCGGAGCGGGACCTTTGACTTGCTGACCCAGAACGTGCTGCCATCGGCTTTGCCTTGAAGCTCTTCATAATTCAGCTTTGGCACTCCGCTTGTCATCACGCTTATATCATCTTGTCTCAAGTTCTCAGCTTGCTCGTGCCATGGAAAGTCTGAGTCGGTTTTGCCGATGAGTGCGTCCGCAGAATTTTCGCCGGCGTCCTGTGCAAATAGCTCATTAGCTCCCATGTAGATACTGTCTTTATTTTTCCAAAATACTCGTACAGGGATCGTATCGAGCACGTTTCGAAGTAGAAGCTGTGATTCGTTGAGCTTAATCTCCGTCTGTTTTCGTTCGCTGATATCCATCGCAGCGCCTAGGTAGCCAGTCGTCGCCCCCGTTTCATCGCGTATTGCTGTAATACTCAGCGTGACGGGGAGATGTTGGCCATTTTTACAAACGTACGTCCATTCGCTCGACTCTCTACTTACTTTGAGGACGCGCTGCATGTATGCTTCGAGCCCGTCCGATTTTGCGTCGCTCAGAGGGATGCCGCGTTCCGCTAACTCGGACTCTAAATGCAGGATAAATGGAGTCGCTTGACCAAGCATTTCCTGCGCACTGTAACCGAGCATAGACTCCGCGCCGGTGTTAAACAGAGTGATCGTGCCATTTAGATCTGTTGCGATTACCGAGACTCCGCTAGTTGCATCAAAGATACTTTTTAATAGATGCCTAGAAGCCTCATGCGCTACCGTTGCTGCCTTACGCTCGGTAATGTCGATGTGGGTGCCACTCATGCGCAGAGGCACACCAGCCTCTGACCATTCGATGATTTTACCACGTGCGTTAACCCATCGCCAACTGCCGTCTTTGTGTTGCTGCCTAAATTCGGCATCGTAATATGGTAAGGCACCGGAGAAGTGTTGTTGAATGAGTAATTGGTTTTTTTCTAGATCATCGGGGTGCAGTTGTTGTGCCCATGTGTTTAAGGTGACCGGCTGTAATTCTTTGAGGGTATAGCCGATGATCTCTGCCCATCGCTCATTGAGCACCAGTTCGTCGGTAAGCAAATCCCAATCCCAAGTACCTGCCTCAGTGCCCTCAATGATGTTTAGAGCGTGAGCATATCCTTCGCGAGTCGATTCCTCGATCGATTCACGCAAAGATTGCGAGTGTACATCTTCCTGTTTTTTAAGTAAATAAAGAGCGACTCCAACTAGTGGAAAGGCGAATGCTGCGCAGGTCAGCATGATGCGAAAGGTGATTGCGTACAGCGCATTGGGATCGACATCACCAGCATGGATCCACATTTCAATAAAGCCTACGAGGACGATCGCTAAGCATGTTAATGACCCAAGCGTGAGTAAGTGACGTTTAATGGTAGGATCCATATTTCGTTTTAGTTAACGAAAGTAGAGTAGTCGCGCGTAAGAGAGGGAACTGCTTCGTGCCATTGATCAAAGCTATAGTTAAGGTGGGCAAGGATGACTGCTTGATCAATAGTTAATAACTCCCTTTATGGCCTATATTTCTCTCGAACCGATGTAAATACGTACCACTCGTTTCGTAATCGAACAAAGCGACTCCCAGGGGATTGTTCCAGCGAGATCACTAAATTCACTGGTCGTGATTTCGGCCGCTTGACTCGTGCCGATCAGAACCACGTGGTCGCCTGGGCTGATTGCTCGATCCAGATCGCTGACATCGATGATGGTTTGATCCATGGTCACACGTCCAAGGATCGGGCAGTGTTGGCCGTGTAACAGAACAGTTCCAGTGTTGCTTAACTTAAGCGGAATGCCATCTGCATAGCCTGCAGTGAGCACGGCGATACGTGTGTCGCGTTTGAGCGAGTAGGTGCGACCGTAGCTGATGTCTGTTCCTGCAGGCAGGTCTTTGACGATACCGACACGAGTATGAAAACTAAAGACGGGCTCGACTTCAACGCTGCCGAGCAAGGAGTCGGGATAGGGGCGGACTCCAAATTGGAGCAATCCAATTCGAACCGCGTTAAAAGGGCTATCGCCACTCAAGGTACTGAGGCTGGCTGAATTGTCTGCATGTATCAGTAAGTCTGTGGTATCTGTTTGGTCCAGTATCCTCAAGAAGCGCTGGCGTTGAATGCGGGTGAATTTACGTTCGCTGTCGGCGCTAGAAAAGTGTGTGTAGATTCCCTCAAGTTTGAGGTTCGGCAATTCACGAATTGTGTGAAGTAGGGCGAGGGCGTTTTCGTGCCAAATGCCAAGTCGACCCATTCCGGTGTCTATTTTTAAATGTACCTTAATCTGCACATCGCGAGACGCACCAAGTGCATTAAATCGAGCGGCTTCTTCTGGGGTGCTTACTGTGCAGGTCAGATCGTAATCGACTAAGAACTCGTCTTCTTCTGGAAGTACCGGGCTGAGTATGAGGATGGGCCAGCCCTTGCCCATGTGGCGGATGTCGGCGGCTTCATGCACGTTCGCAACTGCAAAATAATCAACTCCGCTCTGCATTAAGCGCCGCACCATTTGCGGCATCCCGTGGCCATAGGCATCTGCCTTTACTACCGCGACATAGCGCACGTCTGATGGCAGCGCCGCTTGTATGCGCTTCAAATTACGTTCAAATGCAGCGAGATTGATCTCAGCCCAACAGCGTTGTAAGGAGTTTGTAATATGAGTTAAGGATTGCGGGTGAAGATTCGAGTCTATCGGCGAAAATGGAGCATTTCGGAATGTCAACTCGGAGTCGGAGCACGGTGCCGCTCGGGTGTCCATTTTTGAAATACGTTCACGCCCGAAGCGTACAGTTCGACGGTTGCGGTTGGTTGCGGCATGTGGAAGGCTTCCGTAAGCCGGTCGGGCCGATACTCGACGGTAGTCGCTTTGGCGGGAGGCTGTTGCCAGCCTTTGCGTTGAGGTAAGTGATAGAGTGATCCAGTCCAATTCGCGATGGTGGCATCGTCAGCGACTTCTGTAACTGATGGTTGACCATTGCGAATCTTAACCGCATTCCAAGTGCCTTTTTTCCAGTCTGAAATCAGCAGCGCTTGGTCAAGGCCTGGTGTATCCACGCAAATCAGTGCGGCAGTCAATTGTAAGCTATTGTACGCGTAGTAGTGCGCCGACTGTGGATGCAAGCGACTCCAAGTCTCAATCGCCATTGCGCAAAGTCGTAAGCCCAGCACCGAGCCAGGCCCTTCGCAATAGATGAAGCTGCGTATGTCCGCCAGAGTCAGCTGGGCTGCATCGAGCGTCGCTTCGATTGCGGGGAAGAGGCTCTCCAGCGGGGCACCAGCTTGCTTTGAGCGGGCAAGCCAATTGCCATTTAACCCCAGCACGCCCACAAAGACCACTGAGTCGCTACCATCGATGATGAGTGTAGGTGATGCGGGTGGGGTCGTTGAAGGATAAATTTCCATAATTAATAAAGGAACTGAAACCATCTACGCTGGCAAGTTGAGAGTTCGTGCTGAGAGCGTAATCTGCTCTGTGGCGAGGCGAAACATCGCCGCGATTGATTTGCTAATGCACTATTGGTAGAAGCAACAAAAAAGCTGCTGGCTCAATGCCAGCAGCTTTCAGTGTAAAGGAGATCCTTGAAAAGTTATTTACGAAAGAATGTAGCAACTGCTTCAACCGCAGCGTCCCTAGCTCGCTGTTCTTTTTCTGCGGGTGTGAGGTAGTCGAGCACTTCACGCTTTGCTAAGTCACGATAAATCACTTCACCGGAGTTTTTATCAATAATATCAACAACAATGGCGCCTGCTTCGTAGCCACCTGGTAGGTTTTTCTTACCCATACGGCGGTGCGCCTCGCTAAGGATGTCTGAGCCAGAGCTGATATAGTAATCACTGACTGCAGTCGAAACAGCGGTGTCTTGCACGATCAAAAGAAAAGCTACGATGAGCTCAGCATCTTGCTCTGATTCCTTCAAGCCATGCGACTCAAATTCTTCTTTAAGGGCAGCTTGCAGGTATGTATTAACCCGATCCTCACGGTTTGTGAAGTCTGGGACATGCGAAGTCTGGTGCTGGTATAAACGGAAGCTGGAGTAGCCTGCGCTCTTTCCTTTTGGAAGGTCGATTGTCGAGCAACCACTGATTAGAACGATTCCAAGGGCGAAGGATAATATTGAGTATAGTTTATTCATATGCGTATTTAAAAGAGTACTGTATGTTTATAGGCATTCAACCCGACTGTAAAGGCAGTGTCTGTTGTTTTACAATTCTTGAGTTCAATTGATGGGGAAGGACGATTGACTCATAATCAATAACATAAGGAGGTTGAATCCGTTAAAACAGGCGTGGAAGCACATCGGCACTAGAATGCTCCCCGAACGTTCGTACACGCGTGCGAGGATAATGCCAACGACAACCAGCGGTAGGAATGACATGAGGTTGCCATGCATGACGGCGAAAAAAGCGCCGCTAATTATTTGAGCGGGCAGGACAGTCGACTGACTCTTTAAGAAACGATAGATTCCACCGCGAAAAATAATTTCTTCAACAATTGGCGCGAGCACCACAGCGCAGGCCGCGAGCAATGTAATTGCCACTGGATCGCCACCATTGGTGAACAGTTTGATAAGTTCTTGGGGAGGGAACTCGTCAATGATGCCGAGTTGCTGCAGTTCAGTGAGTAGTTTTGACCATGCAAAACTGACGATCCAAATAATCGGCAAATAGCGGATGAATTGCGGTATCGCTTGAGTGAGTGATTGCCAGAGCGTTAAGCACTGGCTATTGAGTCGGCCGGAAAAATGCTTTGGGTAAAATCGACGCAGAGCGCAGAAGGTCCCTAGCAAGGGGAGTTGTAACAACAGTACCGCCAGCACCGCCAGCCGCGGCGTCAATTGCGGGCGTTCGGTTGCCGGTGGGCACTCGCTGCTAGCCAGGTCGACAGCAGTTTCTAATTCTACCTCATTGTCGGTGGTCGTCGCTTCAATAGGGGTCATCAATTCAATCAATCCACCCGCGAATAGTTGAACGACGACAACACTGGTCATCAATGCACAGAGAAAGATGCCGAAGTTGATCCAACCAATCGGCCATGCTGGCACTCCCGATCCGCAGGGGGACTTGTGCTGATCCCGCTGCAAATGCACGATCCAGAGCACGGCACTAGCACCTAGGATAGCTACAAAGATTGACCCCGCGAGTATCGCGGCTGCGTCTATATCGACAGGCATTTAACTGATGGTCGATTCGCCGTCAAACACAGCACAGCCTGCGACGTAGGTCGCCTTAACTTTACCTTTGAGCGATTGGCCATGCCACGGACAATTACGTGACTTGCTGAAGAACTTATCTGCATTAACCGTCCAAGCTTCATCGGGATCAAATAGGCACATGTCGGCTGTTGCACCTTCGCTTAATGTTCCAGCATCGAGCTTGCAGATCTCCGCAGCCTTATGCGTCATGAGTGCCACTACTTCACTTAAGCTCAGTCTTTTACTGTGGTAGAGCGCGTGCAATGAGGCGGCTAGTGAGGTTTCTAAGCCGATAATCCCAGGTGGTGCATAATCGAATTCACAATCCTTCTCGGTTGGCGTGTGCGGTGCATGGTCGGAAGCGATGCAGTCCAGCGTGCCGTCTTTAAGTGCAATGATAATCGATTCGCGATCGGTATCCGTGCGTAGCGGTGGATTGACTTTGAAATTCGTGTCGTAGTCTTTCAGGTCTGCATCGGTGAACTCGAAGTGATGTGGGCATGCTTCGGCAGTCACGGGTATGTTTCGCCCTTTTGCACGACGAATAATGTCGATCGACGTCGCCGAACTGACGTGCTGCATGTGTATATGGGCGCCGGTTAATTCTGCGAGTAAGACGTTACGAGCGACCATTATATCCTCAGCGAACTTAGGCCAACCGCGCAGGCCAAGTCGGAGGGACCACTCACCCTCATTCATCACTGCGTCCTCAGTTTGCGACTCGTCTTGGCAGTGATCCATAATCGTGAGATCAAACATCTTCGCGTATTCGACTGCGCGGCGCATAATTTCATTACTCTGCACACACTTGCCGTTGTCTGTCATCGCGACGACTCCGGCAGTTTTTAACTGCCCCGTCGGAGCCAGGCGTTTACCTTCCATTTCAAGGGTGAGGCAGCCGGTTGGGTAGACGTTCACCACGGCCTCGCGCGCTACCTTATCCATAATGCGCTGAATCGTGCCAGCGTTGTCACAGACAGGACTCGTATTCGGCATGCAGATGACAGAGGTGAAGCCGCCAGCCGCAGCCGCCTCGGTTCCAGTGCGGATGCTTTCCTTGTGGGTTTGCCCAGGATCGCGAAAATGGACGTGAATATCAACCAATCCAGGCGCGACTACGAGTCCCGTGGCATCTATCTTGTTTGCTAATCGCTGTTGATCTTCAGTCAAAGTAGCTGAGATTTTCCCATCGATGACGCAGATATCGCCGATCGCATCGCGGTTGTTTGCTGGGTCGATCACTCGACCGCCAGTTATCCAAAGTATGTTAGGCATATGGAGTTGTAATTAAAATGAAGCAGTCAGCTAGTGCCGGTTAAGCTGGGAGTTCGATGGGCTGATTTTTATAGGCACAACGACAGAGGTGCAGGACGGCCATGCGCACCACGATGCCGTTGGTGACTTGTTGCAAGATTACGGATTGCTCAGAGTCGGCGACTTCCGAGTCGATCTCGACGCCGCGATTGATCGGTCCGGGGTGCATGATGATGGCATCCGGCTTGAGCCACTTAACACGTTCTTTGTTGAGCCCAAACATGCTGGTGTATTCGCCGAGCGAAGGGAAGTGTGTCGAGCTTTGGCGCTCGTGCTGGATACGTAGCAGCATTACGGCATCTGCATCCTCCAAGGCTTCACGTAAATCATGGCAAACCCTCACACCCATTGCTTCGAAGGCTTTCGGCACCAAGGTGCTGGGGCCTGCGATTGTGACTTCAGCTCCGAGTTTTTGTAGGCAAATGATATTGGAGCGAGCGACTCGACTAAACAGTATGTCGCCTAAGATTGTGATCTTCTTGCCGTCCAAGCTGCCGAACTTCTCTAGCAATGTGAAAGAATCAAGCAGCGCCTGAGTAGGGTGGGAGTGCGAACCGTCACCGGCATTGACCACCGGAATGTCGACCACTTTGCTCAAATAATTGGGAGCGCCAGAAGCAGAGTGGCGCATAATGATCATATCCGCCTTCAACGCTGCGATGTTTTGCGCGGTATCACGCAGTGTCTCACCCTTGGTCAAGCTACTTGCATTACCAGTCATGGTGATGATATCAGCGCCGAGTCGGCTTGCGGCCACTTCGAAGGCCAAGCGCGTACGTGTACTTGGCTCGAGGAACAGGTTTACGATCGTGCAGCCATCGAGATAGGGCTGCTTTTTATCATCGGCTTCCATTGCACGTTTAAACGCGGTGGCTGCAGTGAAGATCGTTTCAACTTCCTCCCGTGAGAGAGGTTCGATGCCGATCAGGTCTTTTCGGTTCCAGGTAAGGCTAGTGCTCATGTGTAATCTGGCTGGCAATCTCATGTGAGGTGCTTCGCTCCGAAAACGGAAATTTGAACGGCAAATTAGAAAGGGCAACGAGAAATATAAAAAATCTGCACTCTCGTTGTTCCCAAGGTTGGGCGTTGTTAAGGGCTAGTTTGTTAGGCTGAGTATGTGAGCCTTGGCGTGATTGTTCATCCGGTTCGGTCTTTTAGATAAAAAACGAATTGTTTTAAAGGCGACTTGACATTGATCGAGTCGCCTTACTTATTGCCCATCTTCTCAGGTATGGGCGCGTAACTCAGTTGGTTAGAGTGCCACCATGACATGGTGGAAGTCGTGGGTTCGAGTCCCTCCGCGCCTACCATGAGAAGCAAATAAGCCCATCTCCTTTATTGGAGTTGGGCTTTTGTTTTTTACACGATGCAAGGGAGCGTGGGCGACTCGCCCACATTGTTGGTATTGAGGGCGACTCGCTCAGGTTGATATATATGAGGGCGGGTCGCCCTCACTCCTGATGACTTCGCGTACGAATAACTTTGAAGAATATGTGAATTTCCTAACAGTGCGATTTATGGAGATTGTTCGAGTCGAAACTGTGGAGGGTGAAATTTGCTATGGGTGTGAGGTCGGCAATCAAGTGTTTCGCTTGGAAGGTGACTTATACGGCACGTTTAGCCAGTCGGATGTATTGCTGCAGCCAGTGCGACGTTTAGCTCCCGTAGTGCCGACCGCGATCTATGGCATCGGTTTAAATTACCGCGAACATGCCGCTGAGGTCGGAGCCAAATTACCCGAGCATCCTGTGGTCTTCATGAAAAGCCCGACTTCAGTGCAGCACCCAAATTGTCCGATCATCTTACCGCGGCACTTGCATAGCGACCAAGTGGACTATGAATGTGAGCTCGCGGTGGTGATCGGGCGTGATTGTAAAAATGTATCGGTCGCAGATGCGCTGGACTACGTGCTCGGTTATACCTGTGGCAACGATGTCAGTGCGCGCGACTGGCAAAAGTTCCATGGCGGCGGGCAATGGGTAAAAGCAAAGAGCTTTGATAGCTTTTGTCCACTCGGGCCGATATTGGTGACCGCGGATCGCATTCCAAATCCACAAATCTTACCGATCCGGACAATTCTAAATGGTCAAATACGTCAAGAATCCTACACCGGGGATATGATTTTCAGTGTTGCCGAAATTATTGCGTTTTTAAGTGGCAGTACGACTTTACTGGCTGGGACGGTGATTTTAACAGGTACGCCGTCTGGGGTTGGAATGGCAAGTGAACCGCCACGCTTCCTGAATCCCGGCGACGAGGTGGTGGTGGAAATTACTGGTATCGGTAGTTTGAAAAATTCAGTTAAAGCGGAGCAATGATACTTGCCGATGCTTTAGACTTGTCATCGCCGATGCGCTGCGACATTGCATGACGTTTTTAGCAATAGACTTATGGAAGAAACACTTATTATCCTCAAACCCGACTGCATGGAAAAACGCATTGCAGGCGAGGTCATTACACGCTTCGAAAATGCCGGCTTCGACATCGTCGCCTCTAAGGTGACTCAGTTGGATGGCCCAATCCTGCGTGAGCACTATGCCCACGTGGCGGATTTGCCGTTCTTCCCTGAAATCGAAGCCTTCATGAGTTCACGCCCAGTGATGCCGATGATCCTACGTGGTGAGAATGTCATCGCTCAGGTGCGAGAACTACTCGGACCGACCAATTCCCAGGAGGCGCCGAAAGGCACGATCCGTGGCGATTTGGGCACCGACATGATGCGCAACGTGGTGCATGCCTCAGACAGCCCTGAGTCGGCTGCAGCTGAAAAGACACGTTTCTTTCCCGAGCTTTAAGCTGTGAAGGTAAAAACTGGACTTGGCCTGGATAGTCATCGCTTTATTGAAGGCGATTCGGCCAAGCCGTTGATACTCGGGGGCGTCATCTTTAATGATGCACCCGCCTTGTCTGGTAACAGCGATGCAGATGTCATTCTGCATGCTGTGACCGACGCCATCAGTGGCGTCACAGGTGTGACTGTCATCGGTGCCGTGGCAGACAAGCTGTGCCGCGATGGCATCACAGATAGTCAAGCATACTTGGCAGTCGCACTCGAAAGTCTTGGCGATTGGCGACTGACACATGTATCGATTGTGTTGGAGTGCCTGCGTCCGAAAATTGATCCGAAGGTGCCGGCGTTGCGTGCGTCCGTGGCAGCCCTATTGGGACTCGAAATCGCCGATGTGTGTATCACTGCGACGACTGGTGAGCAGCTCAACGATGTGGGCCGTGGGCTCGGTATACATGCCAGTGTAATCGTGACAGCGATTCTGGATTGAGCACCTTTTAGTGAATGCGCAAGCACGTCAGTGGTGCCCGGGCTTGCTGGGGCCCTATTAGTGATAGCGGCATCTCATTGACCTGGATCATCGGCCGAGAATCGATTGGCCTGCGTAAGGTCAGGCATCGCATCCAACTGCAACTTTCAGGCCTCAACCCTCAGGTTTCAACTCTCTTCTTCAAACCTACTGCTTCTTGGGTAGAATTACCCGCCTACGTGGGATTACGCGGCTGGCGGATGGTTTCGGAGAATTGGTTTTAAGCCCAGGGATGTTGAGCCCCGGGGGCAGGGCGGCGGGCTTTGTAGGCATTGAGATAGCAACAGGCAATGGACTGTCGGTGGCAGTCATCAAAGTTAATTGTTCGGAGCGGCCATTTTGCGAGACTGTAATCCGCATGCCGGAGAGGTCGAAGTTGCGCACGCTGATGCCACTTTCGGCGCCGTTTTCTGCAATCCAATAGCCGCGATTGAGCTTTTTGTTAAATAGGCTGAACTGGTAGATGCCATTCATCTGCACGATGCCGCGGAACTCAAGTTCGCGTGAGAGCGGGCCATTGACCACCGGAGGCGTCTTCGGCACAACCTTCATGGTATTATGACCGGCAGGTAAGAACGGGCTGTTGGACTCGAGCTTGGAGCTGGCAGCCGCGAGAGATGCGACCAACGTTAAGTTCGCCAATGCGATCAATGACGCCTTACTAGCTGTTGCGGCGTGCTTCTGGAGTAGGTGGCTCATCTATAAGGAATACTGTAGTTTAAGACTGATGGTTTAGCGATCACCAAAACCAAAGGAAGGAACGTTTCTTGGGTTCACGTTCTTCGATTGGAAGTTTTGCCTGTTCGGTCTCAAATTCGATCGCTTCACGTTTTTCAATCGCAGCCGGAATAGCGCTCTCTTCGACGTAGATCGATCCCATGTCAGATGTCTCTAAATACTTACGCACGGCATATGTTTCCATGGCAGCATTAATTTGTTCCGTCGTGTCCTGAGCGGCATCTGAGGGATTTGTTAAAATAGTCGGTTGGATGAAGATGATTAGTTCGGTTCGCGTATATTCACGGCGTTTGCTGCTGAATAATCCTCCTATTAATGGCAGATCGCCCAGCCCTTCCAAGCTGCCATTGCCAGCTTTTTGACGATTTTCTTGGAGTCCGCCGAGGACGATTACATCACGGTCGCGAACACTTAGATAAGAGGTGGCTTCACGCTTACCGATAATCGGCTGTTCATTGCCATCAATTTCTACTTCGCCTAAGACATCTTCGATCAACTGCTCGACTTCCATTTGTACCGTGCCGTCAGAGCCAATCAAGGGCTTCACTGTCAGTTGAATGCCGATATCGCGATATTCAACACTACTGCGGGTATTGTTACTGGCATTATTAAGCGAACTGGTCGAGGAAGTGACAATAGGGCGGGACTGGCTGACATTAATGGTCGCTTCCTGGTTATGACTGACGACGATAATGGGAGTCGACAGCACGCGAACATTCGACTGGCTTTCAGCAGTTTTAAGAACGAGGTCCAGGCTGAAGTCTTTGAGGGACATAGCGGCACTGGAACCCGCCTCCGTGCTTCCGCTGACATTGACTTCGTTAGCGCCGATGCTACTGGTTTCGACCTTATCCTTTGTGCTTTTAATCAAATTATAATCCAAATTGAAGCTATCGATGCCGCGTGATTCGTTATCTTCAAGCTGAACCTGTGTGATGATTGCTTCGATACGCACTTGAGGTAGTGGACGATCAATGAGGTTAATCAATTCACCGAGTGTTTTTAGGTCACTATGGGTACCGTATGCAACAATGGCATTGGTGCGTTCATCGGCAGAGAGGCCAACGAAATTCGAAAATTGCAGTGAACTATTACTAGCATTGCTCGAAGTCGTACTGGCAGATGCTGCAGCGTTAGGTTTGGCATTTGGAGCGTCAGCTTTCTTGTCCGCTTTCTTATTGTCTTTCGCGACTTTGGCATCTTCTTCACGACCTTCTTTCTGACCAGAGATGATTTCATCAATAATCGAGACGACATCGACAGCTTGCGCCTGACGCAGAGGGAACACTTCGCTGCTAGTCAGCGGTGCGGCATCGACATCGACGCTTTCAATCACATTCATGATGACCTCCAAGTTGCCCGGGTGGGTGATCAAAATCAGTTGGTTGGTGCGCTCGTCGGCAGTCACACTGGTAGTCCCTTCCAGATAATTTTTTAGCGGGCCTGAAATTAAATTTTCGATGCGTTGCTGCATCTCGGATGCTTGGATGTAGTCCAGCTTGATAAACTGGATCTCTTCGCGAATTTCCTGCGGCTTATCCATCTCGTCGATAATACGCTCGATGCGTTGCAAGTTGATCAGCGCATCGGTGATCAGCATTGCGTTTGATTTGGGAAAGACAATGACGCTGGAGTTTTGCGACAGCAGTGGGGTGACGGTGGTGCCGCTGGTCGCTTCGGCCTGTAAGTAATCGAACTTGAACAGTTTGGCGTAGATTTGTTGACTCGCAGGCAAGTCCAGCGTGCTGCCGACAATCATTTCGGGCACATGACTGTTCACACTGGTGGCGGGCACCGCCTTCATGAAGCGGCCACCCATGTCGGTGAGCATAATTGAGTTGAGGCTGAGCAAACTTTCAAGGGCGAGCACGGCTTCACCCTTGGTGAGTTCGCCGCGGGAATTAAAGTTGATTTTTACCGCGGCAATATCTTGGCGGCGCAAGATGATCTTACCAGTCATCTTCTCCAGCATGTCGAGCACTTGCAGCGCAGTTTCATCGCTGAGAACGATCAGACCAATGACTTCATCTGGATTCTCAACCCGTGGCTCAAGTGGCACGATTGGTACAATCGGTGGCGTGGCCGCCTGCTGCGCGTTCGCTGTAGTAGCGAAGGCAAACAGAAGGCTGATCAAGAGGAAAGATTTGCGGATAATGGGTATCATTATTAAAAGCGTGCGAACGGATACGTCTTATGGGTTCTTCAGATCGAAAGAGTTAATTTTAAAGCGGACATCCAGTTCTTCGGGGTTGCGGCGGTTTTTGGTGACACTGACGCTCTGAATGTTGATATAGGGTGTTTCTTGACTGAGTAGTTTGTTAAGTTTGATCAATTGCGCAATAGATATTCGGTTCAGTCGTATGCGGATGTTATGATCATTAAAAATTTCGCCCTCGCGGGTTTGCACAGGGTCAATATCTGCCGACCCAGACAGTGCGACTTGGCGCAAAATAGCGTCAATACGGCCCGATAGCTGCGAACCAGCATAGGTCTTCTTCGGGTCCACTCGTTCAAGCGCATTGGCGAGACCAGTGGTGAATTGCTCACTGCGATCGAGCCATTGTTGCTGGTTCTGTAGCTCCGTCGTTGCCTGCTTACGGTTGTCGTTCCACGCTGAACTGCGCTTCAATAGATTCCCCGTCCAAATGAACAGCATAACGAGGATGAACGCTAGGGTGAGGCTTTTCTCACGCACCGTCATCCGTAGGAAGAGTCGCTTCGCTTGTTGGAGGATTTTTTGCATCAGATCGGTGCCTCCTCTGTGGGTTCTTCGATAGCGGATTTTTCGGGTGCCTCAACAGCTGGTGCCGTATCGATGTGCGTGTACGCGAGAGTGACAGTGAAAGTGGTCTTACCTGCACGGGTAATGGATTCCGGTGCGTTAATAAGCACAAATTGACCAGATTGCTTTAAGTTCTCAGTGTAACTGTTAAGCGCGTTAATACTGGTCGCTTTACCCTCGATGGTGATGTGGTTTTCACCTTCTACCACAGCACTATCGTATTCAATGCCGAGGTTTAGTTTGAGACGAATGTTGTTGGCAGCATCAAGGATAGCGATGGGGCGCAGTTCATTTTTGGCGACTTGCTCCAATTTGACCATCAACGCCTGCTTGTCTTCGATCGTAAGAACGGCGGTGCGCTGGCTTTCGATCTGTTTATCCAGCGTGCTGAGCCAAGCTTGACTAGCGAGAAGCAGCATCTCAATACCGACCAGTACCAGCGCGAAGATTGCGGCCCAAGCTGTGATTCGCACCAGCAGGGCGCCAAGTCGTCGAGCACTGCACTCGGTCTCCTTAAAGTCGGCGCTGCGTACATCTGATTGCCAGAGTTGAGCCTCAGTGGGTGCGAGTGTCGTCCATGCGCCATATTCAATCGCGCTGTGTGAATCGTCAGCTGATTCCTGATTAAAAATAGCCAGTCCTTGTTCGCTCAGTTCGATTGCGCCAGTACGTACTCCTAGCGTGGCAACGCTTTTTGGGAGGTCGGGTGCATTCGCCATGAGCTCCTTGAGCGCTTGATCGAAATCGCCGTCTTCCAACGAGGTCACTAGCACAGTACGGGGGACACTAGCTCCTTTATCAAATAACAGCAGACTAAGATTATTGTCAGATTGGAGTGTGACTAAGGTTTCGCCTGGAAAGCATGCGCCAGTCAGTGTCGCAAAGTCTGGCAACACCCATGCGTAACTCTGTAATTCGGTATAGCCTGCTTGCTTGAGGCGGTCTCGGTGCGTCGCATAGACTAGAATCGTGGGAGCGTCTTGATTATAGAGGAAGCCCCAATTCAGTTGATCAACAGGAAACGGCGCAATGGATTCGAGGCTCAACTCAATGAAATCTGCAATTTCAGCAGGCTCTAAGTCGATCGGCGCATTGATGGTTTCGATGAAAAACAGATGTCCGGGTAAGACCAGCACATGCTCTGCCGGGGCAGGTTCAGTCGGAGTCAGTGTGGGTTCGGCGTCTTTCACGGGTACTGGGTATCAATAATACTTAGATGGAAGCGCTTTATTCGCCAATGTCCATAACTGAATAACGGGCCGATGTGGTTTCTGGACCGCCTTGAGTGTATTCGCTTAATTGTAGGATTTTAAAGGGTATCTGCATGGCGTCCTGCTCTTCGACTGAGCCTGTCTTGGGCTTATCCTCTGAAGCACCTCCTGGTGCTGAGCCAGATGTCGCCGAGCCAGAGCTTGATTGCGCACTGAAATTCGGTTCGACCAGCGCGCTGATAGTAAACGGCACATCACCGCGCTTGAGGTTAATGGTGACGCGAAGTAGGTTAACTTCGACACCACTAATTTTGCCTGCAGACTCTGGTGGCTTTTTTAAATACGGCTCTTCAAGGCCGTCAAACAGGTAGTCATCTTGCCAACCGTCCTGAAGGGCCAATAGCTCCAGTAAGTCCGCGGGAGCGGAATTCAGGTTTACCGAACCAGTATTTGTCACTGACACCAGGCCAGAGAGCTGCACGAACAGTTCATTCGGGTAGCCGTCCTCGTCGAAAAATTCGTCCGCCCATATTTTAAGCAATTGCAGTTCTTCGAGAGATTGTAATGGCGCATTGGCGGCTCGATACGCTGGATTATTACGTAAATAGTCATCCGATTCAGCACCATTGAGGCGTTGATCGTCGTCCTCGTCGATCCAGTCGCTCAAAGTGCTACTAAGCTCGCGAGTCGTGCCAAAATCAAAGTCCATTTGTTCTTCGAGTAACTTGTTAAGTAAATCTTCAGACATTGTATTTAGCGGCAGTTTACCGCCTTCGTCGCGTATGCTAATGCTGACTTCCCATCCGTTCGGGATGGTAATGCCAGCGTAGCTGAGCGGATCGCTCCAACCTTGTTCGCCAGCATAGAGCTTACCATCGTCGATCAAGGCGACTTCTTGAACCGTCGCTAAGGCGACTTCCAACATACCGTAGGCAAATGCGCGCACGTCCGAAGGTTCGTTAAAGATTGCGCGATATTCGAGGTCTTTGACCGCTTCGTTCATGAAGCGCGTGACCATAAATGTAATCACTAATATAATGGCGAGAACCGCCACCAATACACTGCCACGTTGCCGCTTAGCATGTACCAGCGGTCTCCTGCGTGTTTGTAAATGTGTGATCGTCTGCGGCATGCTAGTATAGTAGGGCGCTCTTTGATGGCACTGGGATCGTCAAAGTGCGCTCTTGTGTTTCATCCTTATATTCAAAAGTGAGCTTCAGGAAGCGAGGCAGTATGTATTGATCATTACCGTCAGCTTCCATCGGTGTATCATCTTCCTCCCATTCCTCAAAAAGTTCGTCCCAGTAAATATACTGGACCTTTGTCACCAATGAGCTGACGACGGTGCGACGCAGGTCGTTGATGTCTTCAGCCTCCTCTTGCAAAGTAGAATACCAAAGCAGACTAAGGCCCTCCGAGTCGTCAAAATATAGAAAGGTATCGATGCCGAGCAGAGGTGCATTCTCGAGGCCAACTAACAGTGGCGGTGCTATGGTGAGTTTGAAATTCAGCAACGGGTCTTTGCTGTCTGAAAAGCCAGGTGGTCGCGCCCATCCCACCGGTTCGTCTGCTGCGCGGATCAGTCCGCCTCTGGCGTCGCTCGTGGTCGCGTCAGTGCCACTGCGAGTTGAATTATTACCGGTCGTCGAGATAGAAATACTTGGTAACTGATTGCCCGCGCCATCATCTCTTTGAACGCTATCGGCATTGGTCTCGCTACTGTCTTTCAAGGCGATTTCGACACCTGCACTGCTAAATGTAGCGTTCAGGAATTCAGTGACGCCATCGACGTGATCAACAAAGAAATGTCGCTCGGATCGTTCAGACCAGATATTGCTAATCGAGACCAGCATTGAGACGGCCGCTGCGAGTACGAAGCCCGCCACCGCAATTGCGAGAATCACTTCGAGTAGGCTCATACCCGCTCGTGCGCCTGAATGTGTCGTGTCTGCTGATTGGCCGTGCATTAGAATCGGTCGAAGTCGCGAGAGCTCCGTAAATCGTCTTTTTTATCCTGTAGGAGGTCGGAGCGCTCGTCGGTCTTAGACCAAGTCGGGCGAAGCAGGTAGAGTGATTCTGCGTGCGACGCTGGCTGTTGTTCTTGCGGATCACTAAATTCGATTTGTAGCTTCACTTCGAATAAATCAATCACGTTGGTCGGCTCGATCGAGGCTTCCCAATTAGCAGTGCCATTGTTGAGTGTATCGTAGCGACCGCCGTCTTCTGCATCATCCACATTTGGCTCTAACAGTAGCTGCATGCGCACGGCACGGATATCGGCGTGGCGGAGATCGTTGCTTTGCCCGTGCTCACGGGCGAGCAGGGCGTTAACAAATGATGAGGTCAACACCACGGATGCCATCGCAAAAAGGGCCAGTGCGACCACCACTTCGATCAGCGAGAAACCCGAGACTGTGCGGCGTGAACTCATTTAGGAGTGACTATCAAACTGGAGAAGGGATCAAATACCAGGCGTGTCGGCGTGCCGCTGCCGCTATCGATGTCGACTACGAACGGACTGGAGCTGCGATCTGGGGCGAATTTGACGGCACTGGTTTTGAGGCGTGTGCGACTGGCATCGATTGGCGGTGCCAAGCCCTCGGAGGGTGGCACTAGGTAGAAAAGGATTTCTGCTGGGCCGTCTTTGCTAAAACTTTCGTTCAGTGCAAAGGTTTCGCCGACGCCAGCGTCACTCGAAATGGACAGGCTGCCGTTTTCCTTGTCGAATCGAAGTTCGGTAATAATTCGCTCACTTGCAGCCACAAACCGGGCTTCGCGTACCGCGGCTTGCAGAATTTCTTCGCTAGTTTGAGAGTCGCCCCGATCGGCAAGAGAGGCAAAATTGGTGATCACCACTGCCGCAGCAAATGCCATTAGCCCAAGGACTAACACGATCTCAATCAGCGAGAAGCCTTTGGTACTAACCGCCTCAACTGTTTGCTTACCAGTTGCCAATATCATCAGCGCTTTCGGTCCCATCTGGCCCCCACGACCACGCATCGTAGCCGCGGGCAGCATTGATGTTTTTCGAGCCAGGGTAGCGGTATTGATAAGGATTGTCCCAAGGATCTAATGGAAGCTCCTTCAAATAGGCACCTTTCCATTTAGCAGCCTTACCCGCGGGAGCCTTTATCAGTGCCGCGAGGCCTTCTTCGGTCGTCGGGTAATTACCCACGTCGAGTCGGTAGGGCACGAGTGCAGTGTCGAGTGTCTGCTTCACAAAGATATCTGCAACTTTATCCTGTTGCCCGCTGAAAATGCCACCGAGATTGCCGATCGCGACTGTCGCGAGCACCGCAATCAGTGCGATTACGATGAGAATTTCGATTAAACTAAAACCACTTTGGCGGTGGAGCTTTCGATGTGCGATAAAAAAGGATGTTGATTTCATAAGGATAGATTCGATAAAAATAAAGAAATACTGGAGTGTGTATAGATTAATACAAGCCGTAGCTAAGTGCGGTTCCGAAAGAAGCTTTGATTTATTCGGAGGACGCCGAGCGATCAGCTGAATTTTCTTCGCGCATGCGAACCACTTGGTCGTAGATCTCAGGACTGAAAAACTGCTCGCCGTTCTGCACTGCGTGGATCGCATTAGTGAGCTCTGCCAAGCCGGAAATTTTGTTAATAAACCCGTCGGCGTTGCCACGCACAGCGATCTTGACTGTCTGTGGGGAGGCTAATCCGGTGAAGATGAGAATCTTGATCTTCGGAAACTTGCGCTTGAGGAGATTCAGGATCTCGAGGCCATTCACCTCAGGGAGTTGGATGTCGACGATCACCAGGTCGGGGGCGAGTTTGAGGCATTGCTCGATGCCTTCACCGCCGTTGCCGGTCATCCCGACCACGTCTAATTCAGGGAAAGTGGTGGCGAAGAAGGTAGTGAGTAGATTCCGCAGGATTTCCTCGTCTTCAATAATGTATACAGTTTTCATTCGAACTCAGCAGTAATAGGTGGTATTAGATTAAGATCGCGTAGTGCATTGCTGTCGAGCGGGTATTTCAGTTAAAGATGAGGATTCGCAGCATGCGATTAAAGTTCTGTAAAAAGTGATGGCAGATGCCGCCAACTAGGATACTTCCTATTGCTTCTAGGGAAACGACTCGCATTGTTATTATTATGAAACAAGAAACCGTGATACCAGCTCCAAGAGCACGCGAAGTCGTCGACCGCCTGCGCCAGAATATCGAGCGCACCATCAAAGGAAAGACCCACGCGGTCGATAAAGTGATTATTACTTTATTAGCGGGCGGGCACATTCTGATTGAGGACCTACCCGGCCTCGGCAAAACCACGCTGGCATATTGCTTAGCACGCTCGCTCGATTGTTCTTTTTCACGCATACAGTTTACCAGCGATATGCTGCCGTCGGACATTATTGGAGTGTCGATCTATGATGAGAAGGAGCGTGAATTTTCGTTCAAGCGGGGGCCGATTTTCGCCAATATCGTGCTTGCGGATGAAATCAATCGGACAACGCCGAAGACGCAATCTAGCCTACTTGAAGTGATGGGCCGTGGTAAACTCTCGGTGGATGGGCAAACCTATACCGTGCCGCCGCCTTTTATGGTTATCGCCACGCAAAACCCAGTCGATTACGAGGGTACCTTTCCGTTGCCTGAAAGTCAGATGGACCGTTTTTTGATGCGCATTAATATAGGATATCCCGAACGTGAATACGAGTTAGAGATACTGAAGCATGGAAAACTACATTATGATCACCTAGAGGCAGACGCAGTGGTCTCCCGCAGCGAGGTCAGCGAGCTTCAGGCTTATGCCCGTGAAGTCTTTATTGAAGATTCCATGTATGATTATATTGTGCAGATTGTACACGCTACTCGCGAAGAGCGTGCATTTAGGTCTGGTGTAAGCCCTCGTGGGACGCTCTCACTTAAGATCGCTGCGCAAGCTCGAGCACTCACTCAGGGGCGTGGCTTTGTGTTACCTGAAGATGTGCGTGAACTAGTCGTTCCGGTCTTTAGTCATCGACTCGCACTGAATAAACCAATGTCCGATCCACTTGAGGAACGACGTTCGATAGAGGGATTATTGGTGAAAATTCTTGAGGCAACCTCAGAGCCAGCCTAATCGGAGAATTGCTCTAAATTGATGGCACATGCGAATGCAGAGCTGAAAAATTGGCACGACTGGTCGGATCCCGATTTTTTCACTACGACAGGGCAGCAAGAAACTCGTTTTATCCCGCTGTTTCTACGCCAAGTCTTACCTGGTCACATGCTACAGACTCGACTGACGTTGACCGGCTGGTGCTTGATCATCGTGTCCTTCGGACTTGGGCTTGCTGCCTATAACACGTCTAGCAATATTCTCTTTCTGACACTCTCGCTACTACTCAGCAGTTTGGTGCTGAGCGGTATATTGTCATGGTTTAATTTCAGAAAATTACAGTGGGAACTACGAGCGCCGACGCACCTTAAAGTTGGCGAAGTCGGCATGGCAGAAGTGGATTTAGTGAATCAAAAAGTATTTTTACCGTCGATGGCGATTTGTTTTAGAGTGGAAACCGAGATGACCGAAGCGAGTGAAAGACTCTATATGCAGCAGGCGCTGAGTGCTGGGGAATCGTGTAAATTGGAATGGACCTTCGTGCCACTGCAGCGTGGCTATTTTGAATTGCGCTTATCTGGCGTACAATCGCAGTTTCCTTTTGGATTTTTGGAAAAAACGGTGGGTAGTGATTCTGAGGCATCAGTACTTGTCTGGCCCGCGCGGATTGATTATAGCTTTCAGGCTGCGCCTAGTGGTCAGCGCATCTCTGCTGGAGTTTCACGAAAGAGCGCTGGATTAGGCAATGATTTACTAAATATTCGACCGTATGTGAGAGGCGATCCGCCGCGATTGGTGCATTGGAAAGCGACGGCGCGCATGCGCCGACTAATGATTCGCCAACTCGCTCAAGAAGGGGAGAGCGGCTACCACCTGCAACTCGATCCGGATGCCTCGCGGTGGAGTCCTAAACAGTTTGAGGTGTTATGTTCATTGGCTTGCTCACTTGCAGGCGACCTTTTTCACTTGGGCCGCTTAGAGTCAGTGGTGATTGGTGATGCCGATAGAATGCCTGTGCGAACTATCCATGAATTGCATGACTTTTTTGATCAATTGGCACGAATTGAACGGCGAGAGGGATCCATGGAGTCTAATTCATATGTGCGCACCAACCGATTAACTTTTCGACCATGCGGGGAGAGTGGGATAGCGATTTATGTCGATGCGAATCAAGCAGGCCAGACTAACGATTGAGGAACTCCACCAACTTAAGTGGCTACTTGGAGGTGCCTTGACCTTATTGTCGTTATGGGCGCTGGGATCTTTAGAATTAAACAGCGGCTTTCACCTCACTTTTGGTATGGCAGCAGTTTTTGCTGCACTTATTCGGCCTCAAATGGTTGCTGCAATCCCGCCAATTTTTTGGCGTTTTGCTGCACCTGCAATGCTGGTGATCGTATTGGTGGACTTTGGATTTGGGTTTATTAATTTCTTCCCTCCCTTGATGCGAATGGTGATGCTGCTATTAGCCTACAGGGCGCTTGCGCCACGTACTCGACGCGAAGATCTGCAACTGGTTCTGTTGTGCCTATTTGGTATCGTGGTCTCAGGCGCGCTCACGGTCTCGCTTCTTTTTGCGGTTCAGATTTTATTGTTCACACCAATTGCGATGGCGTTGTTATTGGTGATCTGTTTGCTGGACCGAAGCCCTGAGGAGTCACGCTACCTGCCAAGTTGGAAGCGATTTAGTTGGAGGAGATTAATCAGCCGTGTTTGGTGGGTGGTAGATATTCGCGTGTTAGCGTGGGTAGCATTGTTATTTACGTTTGTGGTCAGTGTATCGACTGCTCTCTTTGTATTAATCCCGCGCTTTAATTTGGAGCAGGCAATTCCTTTTATGCAGCTTCAGGCGGAACCTAAATCTGGATTTAGTGACGTCGTTAAACTCGGTTCGGTCTCGGAGATCACTGAAGACCATAGCATCGCACTGCGAGTGGATGCGCCTAGTATGCAGGCAATCATTTCGACGCCGTATTGGCGTATCTTAATACTTGACCAATATCATGACGGTGAGTTTCGACTATCATCGCAATCGCGGAAATTTCGACGACAAGAACGGTTACGCTCGATACCGAGTTGGGATGATTGGCAGGTGCCACTTCAACAGCGTAAGGCGCAATTATGGACCTTCTATTTCGAAGGTGGTATAAGCCAGTATTTACCGTTGCCGGGTGCATTTCAATCGATGCGTTTTCCGACTGATCAAGATACAGTGCTCTTGCCTGATCTCCATGTAGTCGGGCTCGACGTAGTGCCGCAAAGTGCTGTGTCCTATCAAATTGAGGATTTATTGTGGGATGTACGAGCGCCCGCGTCTGCAGCAGAAAACCAAGCGTTCTTCGACTTCTCGACAGGTGTCGAAATTCAGGATGAAGACATGCCTCGTTATCCACTAACTACTTTGGGGCTGGACATCGCTCAACAAGATCGTGCACGACTGTCGCGTTTGAATCGTGACTTAATTGGGCAATCTTCCAAGCTCTCGGTCGCCGAGTATAGTCAATTGGTCACCAGTCATTTAAGGGGGAATTTTAGATATTCCTTAACACCGAATGGCACAAATCAAACTGAGGACCCAGTCGTTGCTTGGATCACAGCAGGGGACGCGGGGCACTGCGAACTGTTTGCGAGTGCCTTTGTTCTGTTAGCAAGAGATGCAGGCTATCCGGCACGCATGGTTGTCGGATTTGTTGGTGGCGGTTGGAATACGGTCGAAGACTTCTTTGTTGTGCGCAACAGTGATGCTCACGCATGGGCTGAAATTTATGATGCTTACTCACAAGAATGGCTGCGCGTCGATCCGACCCCTGGAGCGAGCCCAAGTAATCCCGATCAGTCCTTGCCTGCTAGTTTTGAAATGGAAACCGGCATAAGTGCCTGGGTCGATAGTTTGCGTATGCAGTGGTATCGGCGGATCGTGAACTTTGACCAGCAAGATCAGGTGGAATTGGCAACGTCGATGCTCGATTTAGGTAATCAATTATTGAAGTCTCTGTCTATTAGATTCAAGGAGGCAAGGGCCACGCTAATCGACTGGCTGCAGCACCCCTTCAGTCGCGGTAGTTTTATTAGCGGGGGCGTGTTACTATGCCTTTGCTTAGTGATGGTCTATTTTTGGCGCACGCGGCTGCAATGGCTACATCTCTTCTCGCGCCTGTTGAGGCGCCCACAAGGACTGGATCCAACCCGTAAGATGGCTTCTCGGCTCTTGAACCGTGTGCAGGTGCAAATGGCTGAGTTGGATCTGAATGATCCGCGCTTGGAAACCCTACGAGGTGCCCTTAAAGAATTGGAAGCAGTGCGCTTTGGACCAGCAGTTACAATGGACGTGGCGAAATCAGCTTTCGCTAGGGTGAAGCAGATCTTAAGCAATCGCCATTGAATTTAAGCGCCGAGGCGAATCCGGTGCGCAGTGTCAGCATCGATATCGAGGTACAGATGCCATGTGTCGTCGGGTAAGCAGTCGGCGATTCGGTCCGGCCATTCGACCGCCAGGCACCACGGTGGGGCGAGAAAGTCGTCGATCATTAGGGCGTCCAGATCAGCGCCAGAGGCTAGGCGATACGCATCAAGATGCACCAGCTGGCGGCTACCTTGATAGAGTGTATATAAATTGAAAGTCGGACTCGTGACAGGCTCGACAATATTCCACGTGCGAGCTAAGCCGCGAATGAAGGTGGTTTTGCCCGCGCCGAGGTCGCCATGCAAGGCGAGTACCTGATTCTCAGGTACTAAGGATGCGAATGCGCCAGCAATTCCTTCGGTATCTGCGGCGCAGGTCGTGACGACTCCTTGGCGGAGTTGTTGAAGGAGGTCTGTATTTGCGCAGCTCATGAACTCCTCAAATGCTCAAAACCATGCGACCATGGCAAGGCTGTGTTTGTTGCTGAGTCGATTAATTGCCCGTCGCTGGAAGAGTCTCGAATGCTGCCAATTTGCTGCAACTCGGTGTTAGGGAACTGCGCTGACCATTGCGTTTCGAATGCATGGTAGTTCGCGAGCGAGTCCAATGTGAAAACTAGTTCGTAGTCCTCGCCATCGCAGCAAGCATGCTGCAATGCGCTCCAACCAGACGTTTCGGCCAAGGTATGGGCTGCTGGCGCGATTGGCAGTGCGCTTAAATCAAGCGCTGCATGCGTAGCTGGCGGCAACAAGGATTTCAGATCTTTTGCCAGTCCGTCAGTTAAATCCATTTGTGCACTGCAGTCGCGATGCTGCGCGAGCCATTGGCCTTCGATTAAGCGCGGTTGAAATTGATAATGTTTACCCAAGATGCTTCCGCCTAGGGTGCCTGTTACGTAGATGTAGTCGCCACACTTCGCGGTGCTACGCAATTGAGGTCTCAACGCTTGCCCGGTTAACGTTAATACCGCAGAGAAATTACCTTGTGCGAGGCTGCTAATGTCGCCGCCAACTAGGCTGATTTTGTAGTGCTCACAACACTGACGAATTCCAAAGAAAAAGCGCTCTAGCCATTGAGTGCATACGTCGGGCCCGCAAAGTAGGGCGAGCACCGCTGGGCCAGGCGTGCCGCCCATAGCGGCAATATCGCTAAGGTTACGCTTGACCAACTTAGCGCCCGCATCTTCGGGAGATACGCTGGCATCAAAGTGTTGCCCATAACTGATGCTGTCGACGGTCAGAATCTGTTGTCCACTATTGATCGGCTCCAGCACTGCGCAATCGTCACCAATGCCGTGCGGCGAAGCTGGGCTTACTGGCCCTAGCCATATACCAATATGTTGAATCAATGCGACTTCGCCAAGCTGCGAAACACTGTCAGCAAAATTATGCGTAAAAGGTACCATCTTACGCTTATCGTAAAATCAATGCGACTGGGCAATGGTCGGAGCCCTCGACATGGTCCAAGATTTGAGCATCATCAATCTGCGAACTCAGTGCTGCTGAGACGCAGAAGTAGTCTAGCCGCCAGCCGATGTTTCGTGAGCGAGCACCTGCACGATATGACCACCAACTATAACGTTCGGTGGCATCAGGGTAGAGCTGCCTAAAGCTGTCGACAAAGCCTGCCTCTAAGATCGCATCGAAGCGCGCACGCTCTTCGACGGTGAAGCCGGCATTGTTCTTATTCGGCTTTGGATTGGTCAGGTCAATTTCTTGATGGGCTACATTAAGATCTCCGCAGAAGACAACTGGCTTTTGTAACTCGAGTGCTTGGCAGTGAGCCAGGAAATCGACGTCCCATTCTTTAGTGCGATAATCAAGGCGCTTTGGGCGTTTGTTTTCGTCGTGGTTCTGCGCGTTCGGCGTATAGACCGTTACTAAGAAATAGTCATGAAATTCAGCAGTAATAACGCGCCCCTCGTCATCGTGCTTCTCAATGCCCAGGCCGAACTGAACTGAAAGGGGTGCCTTCTTACTAATGATCGCAGTGCCCGAATAGCCCTTCTTGGTCGCGCAGTTCCAATAGGTATGTGGATAACCCACAAATGCAAAATTATCGACTAGATCTTGAGAAATCTTGGTTTCTTGCAAGCAGATGACATCTGGCTGTTCACTGTCGAGGAAGGATTCGAAGCCCTTCTTGATTGCAGCGCGCAGACCATTAACGTTCCATGAAATGAGTTTTTGTGGAGTCATAGATCTAGTTTTAATAAGGAGTAATAATCAGAAGTAAATGTAAGTATGCGCGCGGTGCTGAGTTAATTAGCTCAGATATATTAAATTACTAGATTTCAACTGAAGGCCATTGAACTACAATAGTTTAGAGATGCATAGTTATTCCACAACAACATGCGGCGATAGTGTACGATTTATAACCTCAATCTGTAGGCCAAGATATAAATAACTTGCAGGATCCGACATATACTTGAGCCAAATTCGTGAATCTCACAATCAGGCGGGCAGTCATCTGGCGGGCACAGGATAAAATCAAACGTGAATATCCAGTCAGATAATTGCGCATTAGCAGTATTGAACCTGTAAATTTTTTGTAATTCAAAGATCCAAGCGCCAGGAGCTGGCTATGGATCTTGTGTTATTAGATTGATCGGTTCATTTATTAATTATGAATTTTTCGCATAATCGACAGGGTGCATTTACTCTGATCGAAGTGATGGTCGCTATGATTGTTTTTTCAATGGTGATTGCGGGTGGCTTGGTGGGGATTAGTCGTGGTTTTGAGTTGATTGATACAACTCGTAATTACACTCGTAGTTCGCAGGTACTGCAAAGTGAGCTGGAATTGTTAAGAACTTTACCGTGGTCAACTTTCTCCCAACTGTCGGAATCTGAACTAACCGAAAAATTTCAAGAGCAGATTGTTACTCAGTTCGGGGAAGACTCTTACGTCGGAGCGGTTACAACTGAATTGACGGGCGGAGACCTAATGAAGGTAGTCGTGACGGTCGAGTGGTCTGCGCGTAAAGGTCGTGTGCATACTTTAAATTATGTGACATTTTTTACCGAAGGAGGCGTTAATGATTACTACCTCAACTAATACAAGCAGACTGCCGTACCAGGCTTTTACGCTGGTTGAATTGATGTTTTCAATGACCATCCTGATGATTGCGCTCGGCTCAATTACGGGGACTTTTATGGTCTTCGCAAAGAGTTCGGCTAGCCTGGGTGAGTACGTTGATATGAGCTCTGAGAGCCGCAAGGCGCTAGAACTATTTTCTCGAGATGTCCGTGCAGCTGACGGAATTGCGGTAATCGGCGCAACTAGCTCAAATGGCGTCGTCTACACTGATCAAGGATTGAACCTGACGTTCCCAGATTACTATGGCAATAGGTCGGTGACGTATAGTTATGATTCGACTAGCGGCATATTGCGCCGAATCGAAAATTATGAGGGCACGCAAAGCGAATCGAATCTTTTGACTGGTATGCAGCAGTTTAAAATACAACTTTTTCAGGCTCCAGGTGATGACTTCGAGTCCATTTCGGGGCCGGTTGCATCTGTTAATGAATGGGCTAAAAGCTTACAATTAGATGCGGAGTTGATACGAACCGTGGTAACTCTTGATAATACTGACTACATTATTTCAGCACGCTTTATGATGCGGAATATGAAATAGAACCGAATCAAATCTTATGACACGATATCACACAACGACGACAGTGCGTCGCGGCAAGGAGGGCTCCGCACTGATGACTGCCATTATTGCGATGTTTGTGGTTTCTCTTTTAGTCGGTGGATACATGACACTGGCATCTTCTGAGTACCGCTTAGCCACGCGTTCACTTTTAATCGGTGCGAGCTTTTCGTTGGCTGAAGGCGGGGTAGACCTAGCAATCGATGCACTGAATGATAGCGATACGAGCGGTTGGAATGTAAGTGGGTCCACATGGACACGGGAAGTCACTGGCATCGAAATCACTGCAGGCGGAACGGGCGCAATACGGGTAGTGATTACAGATGCGACCTCTAATACACCTACAATCCACTCGGAAGGTATCGTATCCGGCCATCCGTCTGGAGATGTCACTAAGCAACTGCAAGTGTCGCTGACTAGTGGGTTCTTCCCATATAAAAATGGATTTGATTCGAAAAATGGTTTCGTCTTGAAAGGTCAAAACGTAACTATGGATAGTTATAACTCAGCTAACGGCGCTTATAGTGGCAGTAACAGAGGATCTGAAATTCGCGTTTCTACTGTTTCGATTGAAACCGATGCGATTGATATCGGTAATGCGAATATTTTTGGTTACGTTGCGGTTGGCGCTACGCTTGCTCCTGGACAAACAGGCTCAAATGTTATCGATGTCGGAAAAAATGGTACTATTAGTTCCTACGGTGAGGCGCAGATCGTCCAAGAAGATCGAATTTTGACGGATTATTATGCTTCCTTTCCCAATCGTCCTGCTCCGTCGGTCTCGTCTGGATGGGAATTTCCCAATTCAGGAACAATCACGACTAGTGGCACCTATTACGTGGATGGCGATTGGTCATTAGGAGGAAACAGTGGGGCGCTAGCAATTGCCCCGAATACCGACGTTATACTGGTGGTCACTGGAGAATTCAATTTAACCGGTAAAGCGACACTTACGCTAAATACCGATGCCACCTTGAAGCTCTTCGTTGAAGGCGACGTGTCCGTCGGTGGCAATGGGATATTAAACTCCTCCAATCCAGAGAATCTAGAGGTCATTGGGACCAATACTAATGAGGGCGAGCAGACGATAAAAATTAACGGCAATGGTCAATTATCCGCTACAGTGTATGCCCCAAATGCAAATGTGGAACTAAAGGGTGGAGGTAGTTCCGGTCGCGTCTACGGTGCCGTGGTTGCGTATGATGCGTCACTCGTCGGCAATAGCCATTTTAGTTTTGATGAGGCTTTAGCTGATGTGAATCTTGGTGGCACTGACTATGAAGTGATTCAGTGGTTAGAAATGACCAATACCACCTATGAGACGACTACAATGTCGTTAGATGGTTACTTTTAAGGGACAGTGCTTGATCGCCTATCGGTAGAATCCGCCGCCTAGCAGTATTTCGCCGCGGTAAAATGCGATAATTTGGCCGGCTGCGAGGGCACGCTGCGGTTCATCAAACACGACTGTTGCGGTGTCGACTCCGGTCGGCGTATAAGTGATCTGTTGCGAAGCATCTCGGTAGCGCGGTTTCGCTAGAAGCTTGCATGGCTCAGTGATGGGGTGATTCACAAAACTGAGGCCATATACCTCGAACTCTTGGCCAAACAGGCCGGGAGACTCTGGCTTGTCGAAGCCGATGATCAGCTGGTTGCGCTCCATGTTGAAGCCGATCACCACGTAGAATTCGTTGTCGGTGTTGGATGGCACTCCGATCCAGCGCCGTTGACCTAAAGTATAGCGATGCAGTCCCTGATGCTGGCCGAGTACTTTACCGTCTGCATTGACGATGTCGCCGGGCTTATCATCTATGTAATATTCAAGGAAGCGGTTGATATTCATATCGCCAAGGAAGCAGATACCCTGACTGTCTTTCTTCTCCGCATTAGGGAGCTGGTGTTGCTTAGCCAGCGCACGAACAGCTGGCTTACTGAGTTCGCCAATGGGGAAAATCGCGTGCTCGATTTGCTTCTGCTGTAGCATTGCAAGGAAGTAAGTTTGGTCCTTGTTGCCATCCACGCCTTGTACCAGATCAAAACTACTGTCGGCGTTTTGACGTTTGCGAACGTAATGCCCAGTCGCCAACGCATCGAATCCTCGATCGAGCGCGTAGTTCTGGAAAATGCCGAACTTCATCTCACGGTTGCACATGATGTCTGGGTTTGGGGTGATCCCTTTCTGATAGCCCTCGACCAAGTAGTGGACCACGTGCTCGCGATATTCATTGACGAGGTTGACGATCTCAAAATCGATACCGAGGTGTTTGGCGACAGCGCGCGCATCTTCGATGTCCTGTTGCGCGGGGCAATCGGCCAACGGCATTTCCTCATTCATCCATGTGCGGATGTAGGCACCAGACACCTCATAGCCCTGCTCTTTAAGTAAAAGGGCCGCGACGGCGCTATCAACACCGCCAGATAAGGCTACCAGAATTTTTTTCATTGTCTGAACAAAACGTCATCAACGCATGTCGTCAATACGAGTCAAAGCACTTATACTGTGAAATCCACACTTTGCCTGGTCTTGAATGATGAAATGAATTCTAAGTGCGAGGATCGCTCGATCGATCAATGAAACGGAATAGAATACGGAAAGGGTGTTGCCCTCTATTGAAATCTTATTGAATGATAAGTCCTATTTTATGGCAAAAACAGTCAAACACATCTCACATGCTTTCTGGATTTCAGATGATTCTGGATTGGTGATTTTAGCTTCAGATTGGTCAGGCACGACTACATTGCCTCCGCTTTCACTGGGGCCGTCGGATATCAACCTCGGGGCATTAGAGCGCTTGAGCGCTGAAGAAGCTGGGCGCTATTGTCGCTACTACCGTAACAAGCAGAGCTGGGTGTTTGCACTGCAGTCGAAACGCTACCCGCAGTTGTTGGAGCGCGCGGTTCGTGTCTATCTCGCAGGCGAGTTTAATGAATGGAGCGAGGCGATCGGCAAGCCTGAGTGGGAACTATCGCCGTTGAGCGATGAAGCTGGGACGACCTATACAGTGAGTGTGCCACTTGAGCATATCCCCCATGGGCAATCCTTTAAATTTAAATTCGTCACGGAAAACGGGGACTGGTTCGACGTGCCCGATAGTGCGCCGAATTACGTATGCAGTCCCGACGGGGTGTCTAACTTCGAGTTTCATCCGGAACAAACCGGCAAACATATTTTCCGCTTTCGTACGCCCGAGGGCTATACACCGAATGGTAATGAGAAAATCCTTTGGCGAGATACCGAGCATGTGGAAGCACATGAACTGCCTCATACGCAGTTTCTAATCGCGTCATCAACTGACCTGTCCTTAGGGGCAATTGTCGAAGAGGGGCGAACTACTTTTCGCCTGTTTGCACCACGTGCAAGCGAAGTCAAACTGGCATATGGGCAGAAGGCAGACGAGTCTGATGTGGTACTAGTGCCGATGAGCTGCGTCGATGGTGTGACTTGGGAAGTCAGTTTCGATGATAGTTTAATTGGCAGTTATTATTCCTTTCGAGTGCTCGGCGAAAGCCATGAAGGCACGTCCCACTTTGACCAAAATTTTGCAGTGCTGGACCCCTACGCCAAAGCATGCCTTGGCCATCGGGGTCCTGCAATCGTAGTGGATCCTGCCCGCATACAGAAAGTCGCAACTCCTTATACCCCGCCGAGTTGGCATGATTTGGTGATTCTTGAAGGGCACGTTCGCGATTTGGCGGCGCACGCGCCGATTGAACTCACTGCGGAAGAGCGTCGAGGCTATACGGGGCTGCGTAAGTGGCTAAAAGCCAAGGGCTCCTACTTGCGGGAGATCGGTGTCAACGCGATCGAGTTGCAGCCGATTCAAGAGTTCGATAACCTTAGCACGGAAGACTACCACTGGGGCTACATGACAGTGAACTACTTTTCCCCGGAGAGTAGCTATGCGCTCGAGCCTGAAAAGGCTTCACAAATCGAAGAGTTTCGTGGCTTAGTGCAGGACTTTCATGATCAGGACATCTCAGTGATTATTGATGTCGTGTATAATCACGTTGGCGAACCGAACCATTTATTGTTTGTCGATAAATATTACTACTTCCACGTGGATGAGGCAAACGACCTGATGAACTGGAGCGGTTGCGGTAACGATTTACGTTGCGATACGCCAATGGCTCGCCGACTTATCATTGAGAGTTTGATACATTTGATTGAGACCTACGATGTCGACGGCTTCCGCTTTGATTTGGCTGAGCTGATCGGGATCGAGGTGTTGCGCGAAATCGAAGTCGAATTAAAGAAAGTGAAGCCTTCAGTCATTTTAATTGCTGAGCCATGGAGCTTCCGTGGTCACATTCAAGATGAATTGAAAGAGACTGGCTTTGCTTCGTGGAACGACGGCTTTCGCGAATCAATTGCGAACTACGTCTGCGGCGAAGGGAATCAAGATTCGATCCAGTATTTTTTGGCGGGTTCTCCATCGAGTAGTCGTTTTGCGGCTCAGACGATCAATTACACTGAGTCGCACGACGATCAATGCTGGATGGATCGTATCACCGAGCGCGCCGAGCAGGATGGCACAGATCCGACATTACTGGACCGCCGCCGCACGCATTTGATGGCAGCAGTATTATTTGCTTCTCTCGGCGTGCCCATGCTCGCGGAGGGGCAGGACTTCATGCGTTCGAAGCTCGGCATTTCAAATACCTATCAGCGCGGCGACGTAAACGCGCTCGATTACAATCGCCGTTTGGTTTACTCTGGCACTCAGTCCTATTTTCGCAATTGGATCTCATTTCGCTTATCGGCACTGGGGAAGGCATTCCGCTATGATGGGGCATTGCAGGACGGTTATCTTAAGTTCTTTGTGGCTGAGGGCTCCAGTGCGACTGTCGCTATCTTCAATGCCGATCGCAGCATTGATACGGCGCAACTAATTTTCGCAATGAATCCTCATTTGGAATATGCGAACATCACATGTGATGTAGATTACTTTGAGAATGCGCTTCAAATCGCGGACCATGAACGCTTCAAGGTGACTGGCTTAGTCTCTGCACTCATACCTGTTGGAAACAAAACAGTACACATCCCGCCACTCGGATGCGGCCTTTGGTTGGTACAATAAGTAGGCCTCAGTTTTATCAATAACAAAGGTTCCTCATCGATTCGTGGGATAGTCTCGATTGAAACGAAAGAGCGTTTCACCTGAGGGGCAACGGGTCCCTTGTTGGGGTGGGGCTTGTTTGCGCAATTGACTGCGATAGGAGTGTGGGCGACTCGCCCACATTTATACTGTGTTACTACAAAGGAGGGCGACTCGCCCACATTCATACTGTGTTGCTACAAAAGAGGGCGAGTCGCCCACATTCATACTGTGTTGCTACAAAGGAGGGCGACTCGCCCACATTTATACTGTGTTGCTACAAAGGAGGGCGAGTCGCCCACATTTATACTGTGTTGCTACAAAGGAGGGCGAGTCGCCCTCCCTCCTTTACCCGGTAAATGACGATTAACCAAAAGAAAGCCCTGCCGCGCAGTATGCGCGGCAGGCTATTGTTTATAAAGATGCCGTGTCGTACGTCTGCCTAGTGAGCAAGGTCGTACTGTTTGGTCACTTGCTTGGTTAGTACGATCCATTCATTCCACGTGTCCTTGAGAGAGGCACGCAGCGCCTTGATCTCTTTTTGCAGCGATTTGTTTTGATCGTCGCTCGCTTGTTTGAGTTCGCGTGCTTTGAGCATGATGACTGCAGCCTTTTCCTCAAACACGGTAGAGATGTCTTCGAGCTTTGCTTTAAGCTCAGTAGCGACGGCATCCACTTCTGTTTCCAAGTGTTCGAGGATCAGTTGCTTATCCTTCAGTACCAGCGCTTTTTGTAGGGCGATGTCATTGATGACGCGCAGCTTGCCAGCTATGCCAAGTTTGGAGGCGAGCCAAATCGTCCACTTCGAAGGGTCGAAGTGATACCAGCGGATACCATTGCGATAATCCGCGGCAAAGGCGTGGTGGTAGTTGTGGTAACCCTCACCAAAGGTAAGTAGTGCGAGTAGGGCGTTGTCCACGGCGCTCAATTCGCGAGCATAAGTCTTCGAGCCGATCGTGTGGCACAATGAGTTAATAAACCAGGTACTGTGATGGATCATCGCGATGCGCAGCAGCACGCCAAAGTAAAAAGAAGCAAGTGGCCCAACGAAAAGGCAACCAACACCAAACACAGCAAGATTTACGATCGTGACAAACAACCCATAGTACCGATCTTGAATGACGACGCGCGGGTTCTTTAGTAAGTCTGGGACCAGAGATGCATCATAATTGCGCTCGTAGTCGAACAACCAGAGCACATGCGCATACCAGAATCCTTTTTTGATCGAGTAGGGGTCTTTGTCTGTATCGACATGATTGTGGTGAATCCGGTGATCGTGTGACCACTTAAGTGCGGACATTTCCAGCGAAAGTGCTGAGCCAAGTAATACGCACCATTCAAAGAAAGCGTTGGCCGAATAGGCCTTATGAGCGTAGAGACGATGGTAGCCAACAGTGATCGACATGCCACCAATGATGTAAGTGACCAAAAACAATATAATAGCGGGCCAACTGACTGCAGCGATCGCAGCGGGGATCAATACCACAAGTAATAAGTGATAAAAGACGATGAACGCAAAAATGTCCCAATTTTTAATTTTCATAAGTTTCAAGTATACAGATATCTGACGTGCCGCAGCAGATTAACATGTACTTTTTATTTGAACAAGGTCTGTCACAATATATTGCAACGAGTGACTCCGCTAAGCATCCAAATAGGCCGACAAGAGGTCACCTTTTAGTGACTCATTGTCAAGTGGTTTCACTTTCATCAAGCTCGTGTGCAGTGGTTTTATCGAAAAATGCCACTATTACCTTGTTCACGGACTAAGCTGTACTAGTACAACTCGATAATGGCTGACAAATTGCGCAATGCGATTCCCTGTTTAAACAATCCTAGCGAATATTTCTTGCCAATGCTGCGAACCTGATTAATTAGTCCCTGCTTCTTAAATTTTTCATCTCAAACTGAAACAACACACATATAAAAATGGCTACAAAAATTGGAATTAATGGTTTCGGCCGCATCGGTCGCTTGGTATTTCGCTCTCTCGTTGAGAAGGGCCTACTTGGAAGCGAGATCGAAGTGGTCGCAATCAACGACCTCGTCCCTGCGGAGAACCTCGCATACTTACTTAAATATGACACCACACAGGGTCGCTTCAAAGGCACAGTTGAAACTAAGGGTGACGATGTCATCGTAGTGAACGGCCACGAAATTAAGACGCTCGCAGTTCGCGAAGGTCCTGCAGCCTTGCCATGGAAGGAGCTTGGTGTTGATATCGTTATCGAATCAACTGGTTTGTTCGTCCAAGACGAAAAGGCACAAGGTCACATCACTGCAGGCGCGAAGAAGGTTATCATCTCCGCTCCTGGTAAGGGTGACGGCGTGAAGACTGTTGTTATCGGCGTGAATGACGACGAGATCACAGCTGAGCACGACCTCATCTCCAATGCATCTTGCACAACTAACTGCTTGGCACCGATGACTAAGGTCATCCTTGAGAACTTCGGCATCGTCGAAGGTCTGATGACAACAGTTCACTCCTACACAGCGACTCAGAAGACAGTTGATGGTCCTTCTCCTAAGGACATGAAGGGCGGCCGCACAGCAGCTCTTAACATCATCCCTTCGACTACAGGTGCTGCGAAGGCTGTTGGCCTCGTGCTTCCTGCAGTTCAAGGCAAGCTCTCTGGTATGGCTTTCCGCGTTCCAACTCCAACAGTTTCTGCTGTAGACCTTACAGTGAAGACAGAGAAGAGCACATCTTACGCAGAAATCTGCGAAAAGATGAAGGAAGCTTCCGAAGGTTCCCTCAAGGGTATCCTTGGTTACACTGAAGACGAAGTTTGCTCCTCTGACTTCATCCACGACGAGCTTAGCTCCATCTTCGATGCGGGCAGCGGAATGGGTCTTAACGACAAATTCTTCAAGCTTGTTTCTTGGTATGACAACGAGTGGGGTTACTCAAACCGCGTTGTTGAACTCGTCCAGAAGGTTTCCAAGTTCCTCTAAGAACTTGTTAATCGCATTTTGAATTTCTGGCCGCCGCGCAGGTTTCCCATTAGCGGATACTCTGTCGCGGCGGTCTTTTTTATTTCCAGGTTTCCAGTTCTCTGGTTTTCAGTTTTATAATTTAAAGGATGATTGCTTCGCCATTTTCGGCATAATCATCACTCTCACTTCCACCACCACTCATCACTTTTTAACATGGCTACAAAATCCATTAAAGATGTCGATCTTTCCGGCAAACGCGTATTCGTTCGCTGTGACTTCAATGTCCCTCTTACTGACGGTGTCATCTCCGACGATTCTCGTATCGTTGCAGCATTGCCGACGATTCAAAATCTCGTCGCTCAAGGCGCGAAGGTCATTCTTTCAAGCCATCTCGGCCGCCCCAAGGGCGAGAAGAATGCGAAATATACACTCGCTCCCGTTGCTGAAGCACTCGCTGCACAGCTCGGCCAGCCTGTGACATTCATCGAAGATTGCATTGGCGCAGAAGTGGAAGCCGAAGTGGCTAAACTCGGCGATGGCGAAGTTGCACTCCTTGAGAACGTTCGTTTCTACCAAGGCGAGACAGATAACGATCCAGCGTTTGCTGAATCACTCGCAAAGCTTGCTGACGCATTCGTGAATGATGCATTCGGCACCGCGCACCGTGCACACGCATCCACTGCAGGTGTTGCAAAATTGCTCTCACCTTGTGTATGCGGTCTTCTCATCGAGAAAGAACTCGCTTACCTCGGCGACAAGACCAATAGCCCAGAGCGTCCACTTACAGTGATTCTCGGCGGCGCAAAGGTTTCCGATAAAATCAAAGTGATCGACGCACTGCTTGAGAAAGCAGACACCATCATCATCGGCGGTGGCATGGCTTACACATTTAAAATGGCAATAGGCCAAACCGTAGGGGATTCCCTCTGCGAGCCTGATTTTATTCCAACCGCGAAAGCAGCACTCGCGAAAGCGAAAGAGAAGGGCGTTAAATTCCTTCTTCCAGTGGATAACATGGTCGTTAAAGGACTCGATTTCGGCGCCGGCACATTTGCAGATAGCAAAGTGGTCGAAGGCAGTATCGAAGACGGCTGGGAAGGCGTCGATATTGGCCCGAAGAGTATCGAGCTCTTCAATGCTGAAGTTAAGAATGCCAAGACCGTTCTCTGGAACGGCCCTATGGGCATCTTCGAAATCGAAGCCTGCAATAAAGGCACGTTCGCAGTCGCTAAGACCATCGCTGAGTCCGATGCATGTTCCATCATTGGTGGCGGCGACTCAGTGAAGGCCATCAAGATGGCTGGCTACGGCGACCAAGTTACATTCATGAGCACCGGCGGTGGCGCATCCCTCGAATTCCTCGAAGGTAAAGAGCTCCCAGGCGTCAGTGCACTCGACACAATCTAAACACATTTAATGGGAGGGAATGCTCCGTCATTTCCACCTCTGTACGGCAACGACAGAGCGTTGCCCTCCTTTTTTCTAATTAACAATTCCTAATTCAAAAAATACTATGAGTAAAACATCACGCAAATACCTCATCGCAGGTAACTGGAAAATGAACCTGAACTCGGCCGAAGGCGCTGAGCTCGCTAAAGACGTTGTTAGCATCGTCGGTCCACAGACCGAAGTTTCTGTCTGCGTTTGCCCAACCTTCACCACACTTGAAGCTGTGTCTCAGGTGGTAACTGACTCCAACGTTTCTCTCGGCGCACAAAATATGCACTTTGAAGCGTCTGGTGCATACACTGGTGAGATCTCAGCTGAAATGCTTCGCCACCTGTTTTGCAAGTTTGTCATCCTCGGACACTCAGAACGCCGCGAATACTTCGGTGAAACTGACGCGATCGTTAATAAGAAGACACTTGCAGCCCTGGCAGCGAACCTTAAGCCAATCGTTTGCATCGGTGAAACACTCGACGAGCGTGAAGCCGGCAAGGTCAACGAGGTTATTAAGACTCAACTCGAAGGCGCACTGGTTGGTGTGACAGCAGATGCTGCAGACGCACTTGTCGTTGCTTACGAACCAGTATGGGCGATCGGCACAGGCAAGACTGCGACACCAGAAATGGCCGAAGAAGTACACGCGGAAATCCGCAGCCTCCTTGCAGGTCTGATCGGCGCAGAAGCAGCGGACAAGGTTCGCATCCTCTATGGTGGTTCGATGAAGCCAGAAAACGCAGACGAGCTCCTCGCTCAGCCAAACATCGACGGTGGCCTCATCGGCGGTGCCGCGCTCAAGGCAACATCCTTCGCAGCACTCGTTGAGAGCGCAGCGAAGCTTTCCAAGTAAGCGCCTCCCAATACAATTTTAAAAGGCCGAAGCAGAAATGCTTCGGCCTTTTTCATTTTAGGGGTCTTTCAATAGCTAATACATCGCGCTTTCTGGTTGATTCCTAAAGCGTAAAGTCTAAGGCTCTTTCCTTTTTCGAACTACTACCACAAGACACGTATATTTTATGGCAACAGGACTTCTTTTTTCCGGACAAGGCGCACAATCCGTGGGCATGGGCCGTTCTCTCTACGAGAACTCTGCAATTGCGAAAGCGCTCTATACTGAAGCCAACGAAATCCTCGGTTGGGATCTTAAAACGCTGTGCTTCGAAGGTCCAGCCGAAGCACTCACAGAAACCAAAGTCTGCCAGCCAGCACTGTATGTGCAGGGCTATGCGCTTTACAGTATTCTGAAAGCAGCGGGCAAGCTCGACGATGTGACTGCTGCGTGTGGCCTGAGCCTCGGTGAGTTGACAGCACTCGCAGCTGCGGGCGTGTATGATTTCGCCACTGGCCTCAAGCTCGTCGCTGAGCGTGGTCGCCTGATGCAGGTTGCTTGCGACGCGACCAAGGGCGGCATGGCTGCCGTGATCGGCGGCACGTCTGCAGAAGTGCAAACTTTCTGCGATGAGTTCGATATCGAAATCGCCAATCTTAACTGCCCAGGCCAAATCGTCATTTCTGGCGACAACAGTAAGGTGCTCGAAGCGGTTGCCGCCTCAAAGGGCCGCTTCAAGCTTTGCAAGCCGCTCAACGTGGCTGGCGCTTATCACAGTAAGTTGATGGTTTCGGCGCGCGATGCCTTCGCTGCGTTCATTCAAGACTTCGACTTTAAGGCACCTGAGATCGCAGTTTACACCAATGTCACTGGTGCACGTGTCACTGAACCGCAGGACATTAAGGATGCACTGGTCAGCCAAGTGGTATCGTCGGTTCGTTTTGAAGATTGCCTACGTAATATGGCGACCGAGAACAATTTGTCCGATTTCTACGAGTGCGGTCCCGGCAAGGTGCTCGCTGGCTTTGGCAAGCGCATCGACAAGACGCTCAATATCACGCCAGTGTCTGAGTTTAGTGATCTTCCCGAGTAATTTTTGACCCGCGCCGCGAAGCGCCCGAAATGATCCACTTGATCACCTCCAAAGCGCGCAATTTGCGGGTGAGGGGGCTTTTTCATCATTATTCTACTTCGACAGTGGACATTGAGTGCAAAGATTATGATTAAAGTTTAGGATTAAGCGACAGACTCAAACTACATGACCGATCTAGCCCATACTCGCAATTTTTGCATCATCGCCCACGTCGATCACGGCAAGACGACTTTGTCCGACCGTATCTTGGAGCTGACACGCACTGTTGAGATGCGAGACATGAAGGCTCAACTGCTCGACTCGATGGACTTGGAGCGTGAGCGCGGCATTACCATTAAGAGTCACCCAGTGACCATGGTGTATCGTGCTAAGAATGGCGAAGACTATACTTTTAACTTGATCGATACTCCAGGCCACGTGGATTTCTCTTATGAAGTCTCCCGCAGTCTGGCTGCTTGCGAAGGTGCGATGCTGTTGATTGATGCTGCGCAAGGTATTGAAGCACAGACGGTTGCCAATGCGCACTTAGCGACAGAGCAGGAGCTCGCGATTATTCCGGTGATCAATAAAGTCGATCTGCCTAGTGCGGACGTGCCAGCAATTGAGGTTCAACTCGAAGATGTATTGGCGATTCCCGCTGAAGAAGCGGTGCTCACCAGCGGTAAGAGTGGCTTCGGCATCGAAGATCTACTGGAAGCTGCGGTTCACCGCATTCCGCCACCACGCTGGGCTGATATCGACGGTCTACGTGTGTTGATTTTCGACTGCCTCTATGACGCATATAAGGGTGTGATTTGCTACGTCCGGGTGTTCTCCGGTTCGGTGAAGATGGGCGACCAGATCATGACCATGAGCGACGAGCGCAAGGCGCAGGTCAAGGAAGTGGGGCGTTTCTCCCCAGCCATGCTCAAACGTGAAACCTTGGAAGCGGGCGATGTGGGTTACATCGTTACCAACATGCGCGACGTGGCTGAGATTAAGCTCGGCGATACTATTACCCATTCGAACGCACCGACTGCCGAAATGCTGCCCGGCTACAAGCAAGTCAGCCCGATGGTGTTCAGCGGTCTGTATCCGATCGATACCAGTGATTACAATAAGCTCAAAGCGAGCATGGGCAAATTACGTCTGAATGACGCTGCCTTCGTCTATCAATCCGAAAACTCGGTCGCACTCGGGTTTGGTTTTCGCTGCGGCTTCCTCGGATTGCTACACATGGAAATCATCCAAGAGCGCATCCGCCGCGAATACGATCTGGATGTCATCTCCACCTATCCAAGCGTTGTCTATAAAGTTACCAAGACCGACCTTGAGCAACTCGAGGTCCACAATCCGATGCACCTACCAGATGTATCTGAAATCGAGTTTATTGAAGAGCCTATGATCTTGGCATCGATCCACGTCCCAAGCACATCGATTGGTGATGTGCTGGCGCTCGTCTCTGAGAAGCGCGGCATCTGCGAGCACACTGAGACGATCGATAATCAGCGCGTGATGCTGGTCTGCAACATTCCGCTCAACGAAATTCTGATCGATTTCAATGACCGACTAAAGAGCATCACCCACGGCTATGGCTCGATGGACTACGAGATGAATGGTTATCAAAAAGCGAAGCTTTGCCGCCTCGACATTATGGTCAACTCCGAGCCAGTCGATGCGTTCTCTTCAATTGTTCATATCGACAAAGGCGAGGGCAGGGGGCGGGCACTTTGTAAGCGACTCAAAGAGATCTTACCAAAGCAAATGTTTAAGATTGCGATTCAAGCCGGGGTTGGCTCCAATATTGTCGCTCGCGAAACTATCAGTGCATACCGCAAGGATGTGACTGCGAAATGCTATGGCGGTGATATTTCTCGTAAGCGTAAACTCCTTGAGAAGCAAAAAGAAGGTAAGAAACGCATGAAGAATATCGGTAGCGTTTCGATCCCACAAGACGCGTTCATTAAGATCCTCAAGACTTCTGACGGCGGCAGTTAGTCAATCTTCGCCACACAATCTCTGAGAGTGAATCATCCCCAACATTCCATGAAAAAGTTACGCAAACAGGCAAAAGAATTACTCCACGCGGCCAGTAAGGTTTACCACTACCGTCGCGATGTCACTTCCGAGGCGCGTTTACAGGAACTTGAAAAGAGTGTCACTGAAATCGAGACGATGCTTCAGAGCGAGTCAACCGATTCAGTTCCGTTTCAAGCGGCAATGGATCGACTCGATGCCTTGCTGCGCAAAATTGGTGGGAAGCTTCACCCGAAAACCTTTTGGAGCGATAATCTAGAAGTCATCTTGGTCGCGGCGATTCTAGTCATTGGTGTGCGGACCTTTTTCTTCCAGCCCTTCATCATTCCAACCAATTCGATGTATCCGACCTATAGCGGCATGAACACGGCCGTGTATGAATCAAGCGAAGCATCGCCGAGTGCCGTGAGACAGGTGTTTAATAAACTCACTTTGGGAGCGAAACATAAGAGCCTCATTGCTGAAAGTTCTGGCCCCGTCTCATTGGTACTAGTTCCAGACGCAGAAACGGGTGAAGTCGGCACCAGTCGCCCTGTCTCGTATCGTAAATATTTTGTCCTGCCCGCAACCCGTGCGGAGTATGTCTTCTCGGTCGGCGGCACTCTGCAATCCATTCAAGTTCCAGCAGAATTCGATATGCTCTCTGCAATTAGTCAGTTTTTTCCTGATTCTAACTTGAAGGTCGCCGTGCCTTCCAAGGAAAGTCCTAGCGGGAAAGCCTTGCAATTGAATCACTCTGTAAAAGTTGGCGAACCGCTCATGCGTTTTGATATCACACTCGGCGATGCATTGTTTGTCGACCGTATCAGCTACCATTTTAAGCGACCCAAGGCAGGCGATCCGTTCGTCTTTCGCACCAATGATATCCGCGCAGAGCTTGGACGCCTGACAGGTGATTACAGCGACAAGTATTACATTAAGCGCATCGGCGGCGTCGGTGGCGAAACGCTAGAGATTAAAGATTCATCGTTATACGCCGACGGTGAACCACGCGACGAAGTCGAAGCCTTTGCTCGCAATGCTTCGCAGGAGGGTGAATACGGCGGTTACATCAATCAATCACTGCTGGCTGAAAGCCGCACCTTAGAGATTCCAGACGATAAGTTTATCGCCCTTGGTGATAATTCAGCCAATAGCCTCGACAGCCGTTATTGGGGTTTCGTCCCAGACCGTTCAGTCATTGGTAAAGCGATCTTTATCTACTACCCGTTCACTAAACGCTGGGGCGTCGCGGAATAGCATCAGAGACCTGAGGTCTGATGGCGTATTATATGGAAGCTCCTCCCCAGCTAAGGGGAGGTGTCTTAGCTTGCTAAGACGGAGGGGGGTTCTGCCGAGCATAAGCAGAGAAAAGAACCCAGTTGTTTTAACCGTTCGTTCCCTGCGGTCACTAGAGTTCGCAGAGGACGCAGAGGAGCCTTAATGAGTTCATCTCCGTGAGTTGTAGGTGAAAAACGTTCATCATTTGTCTATTATACTGGTGCGCACAATTATTGGTTAAAATGCACCCACCTATAAATGGTAGCAGGATGCTCCCACCACCTTGCTAATCGCCTGGAAAGTAGTACGGGAGCATCCTGCTCCCGTACTTTCATCTTTTTCAAAATTACAACTTATGATCCGCGGCAGTATAAAACACTTCCTAACTTTACTGACCTCTGCGTCCTCAAGGTTCTCAAGCGAAGCGGGCGGTTAAATCTACGTTTTCGAAGTGGCATACAATACCTTTTCTGCGATACTTGCCACGAGAGGCGCCACTCGGGGTGCGCGTCCCCAGAATCACTCACACTGTCTCTTGCCTATCTTGCTTTCGCAGCCTATCAACTCTAGCATATGAGTCGCACACCACGCACAATCGCCATTATCGGAGGTGGCCCCGCAGGCCTACGAGCCGCCGAAGTTGCAGCCGCAGAAGGCGCCTTTGTCACTGTCTTTGACGCCAAACCATCGGTCGGACGTAAATTCCTGGTTGCTGGCAAAAGTGGCTTAAACATTACCAACAACACCGAATTCGAGCCGTTTGTCGCGCAGTATTCTGCTAGCAAGGATTTACCTGTCGCACAATGGCGCAAATACATCGCCGATTTTGATAACACCGCGATGGGGCAATGGGCGCTATCGCTCGGCATCAATACCTTTGCGACCGGCGGCGGTAAGGTCTTTCCCGAAACCAAGAAGGCCGCGCCGATTCTGCGCCGCTGGGTGCAGCGCCTGCGTGAGATGGGCGTCGACTTTCAAATGAATAATAGGTGGCTCGATTTACGTCAACAAGATGGGAAAATCGAATTGGAAGTGGAGTGCAAAGAGGGCGTCTTCAATCAAGATTTCGATGCCGTCATTTTAGCCATGGGCGGCGCATCTTGGCCGCAAACTGGTTCCAATGGCCAATGGGTGGCCATCCTTGAAAAGCACGCTATTGCGGTCGAAACACTCAAGCCTTCCAATTGCGGCTGGGAATGCGACTGGACCGATGAAACACGTGAAAAGGCAGAAGGGTGCCCACTGCATAATATTCACGTTCGTGTGGCTAAGGAACTGCAGGTCGGTGAATTGATGATTACGCGCTACGGCCTCGAAGGTGCGCCGCTGTATGCTCTGAGCCGTACCTTACGAAGCATGGATGCACCGGAGGTCGTGATTGATTTTAAGCCAACTTTTACGATTGAGCGCTTAGTGCAAAAAATGGAGTCCGCACGGAAGAATTTTTACCACGAGGCACAACTGCGCTGGAAACTGAGTAAAGGCGCCTGTGCCATTATTCAGCAATTGCATGGCGACATGGATTCAGCGCAAAAAATGGCTGAAGTTGTCAAGTCGTGCCGCATCTCATTGAGCGGCGCACGGCCAATCGACGAAGTTATTTCCACCAGCGGCGGTGTAGCGTGGAGTGAACTCGATGAAAACTTGATGCTCAAGAAACTGCCTAATGTTTATTGCGCCGGTGAAATGATTGATTGGGAAGCACCCACAGGCGGATACCTCATGCAGGGCTGTTTTTCCACAGGAACTACAGCAGGCATGGCAGCTGCAAAACACAACCTTAGCTAAATAAGACTATTATACGCACAATATATATTATGTCTAATTAATAATTGGAGCATCACCTACTTAATCCGTATGAGAGCTTTGCTTGTGAGTTAAAATATCAACGATGCATCCTTTTCGCGCCGGAACTGTATTGCTACGCACGCACTTATATATTCCTTATTTCGCAACACACATTATGACTGCACCATTATACAACTGGCTCAATGAGCGCACTTCCGGCGTTTTGTTGCATGTAAGCTGCCTGCCATCAAAGACTGGCATTGGCAATCTCGGCTCAGCAGCGTATCGCTACATTGATTTTATGGAAGCTGCTGGCCTGCACGTTTGGCAGATCTGCCCGCTCGGGCCGACTGGCTATGGTGATTCGCCCTACCAGTGTTTCTCGGCATTTGCGGGTAATCCATATTTTATCGATCTTGATCCACTAGTGACGGATGGTCTGCTGCATGAGGATGAATTAAGTCCCCTACATGCCTTGCCCAAAGATCATGTCGATTATGGTGCACTCTATGCAGCATTCTGGCCGATCCTGAGACACGCGTATAATCGCTTCAAACGCTCTGGTGCCGATCACTTCGACGGCTACGGCTGCATCAAAGCTTTTCGCAAGGCACAGTCGGCATGGATCGAAGACTTCGCCCTCTTCCTTGCACTCAAATCACATTTTGGTGGCAACAGTTGGTTGGACTGGCCTGCAGAGTATCGCGATGTACATCAAGCACGTCGGCACAATCTACCAACTGAAGTCACTGAAGCCGCTGAAGCACATATTTTCTACCAATACCTATTCTACGGTCAATTGGCCAAACTGCGCAGCTATGCGGGCAGTAAAGGCGTCGAAATCCTTGGCGATGCACCGATCTTCGTCGCTCTGGACAGCTCGGATGTGTGGGCTAACCGTGAACTCTTTCAACTCAGCAAAGATGGCAAGCCAAGTGCAGTTGCTGGCGTGCCGCCCGACTATTTCTCTGCAGATGGTCAGCTCTGGGGCAACCCGCTCTACAAATGGAAAGCGCATCAAGACACCAAATTCACGTGGTGGATCGACCGCATCAAGGCGAATTTGGAATTCTACGACATCGTGCGTCTCGACCACTTCCGCGGTTTCGAATCCTACTGGTCTGTGCCAGCTAAGGAGACGACTGCGCGTAATGGAAAGTGGATACAATGCCCGGGCTTGGAGCTGTTCACTGCGATTCAAGTCGCCTGCCCAGACGCCAAGCTAGTAGCCGAAGACCTCGGCGTGATCACTGACGAAGTCAACGAATTGCGAGCAGCGACTGGCCTGCCAGGCATGGCGGTCTTACAATTCGCTTTCGATGGTGAGGCGGACAACGCATATTTACCGCACAACTACAGTCGCAATACTGTGGCCTATTCTGGGACGCATGATAATGATACATCGATCGGTTGGTATCGCCAAGAAAGCGCTAAAACGCAGGATCATCTGCGGCGGTATTTAACTGTATCTGGAGACGAAATCGCCTGGGATCTGGTGCGCACGGTAATTAAGTCGAGTGCGCTTATGGCAATTGTGCCACTACAAGATCTGATGAGCCTAGGATCGGAAGCACGCTTGAATACACCCGGCGCACCAATGGGTAATTGGCAGTGGCGCTATGCACCAGAGCAATTAGATACCTTGCAGAATAACAGTGCAGCGTACCTGAAAGATTTACTAGAGCTGTACGGCCGAGCGTAAGTTGTGCAGATTTATGACGACGGAAATCGCTAAATAACGCGAATTTATGGGCCACTAAGATGATGAGCCTTAGAGGGGGCTGAAGTGGAACCTTATAGTATTTCTAATATATCTTGCGCATGTCAATTTAGGAGAGAAATGCTCCGTCATTTCCATGCGCAGTCATCAGAATTCGCTTAGGTTCTATGTGGAAACGACAGAGCGTATCCCTCCAGGGATCATGTTTGATTCAGCTAGATGTGCACTATTTTTAAGCAGTGGTATAACGACCGACTGAAAAATTCTGTAGTCAAAACTGACCTGCCGGATGCCTGATATAGTTTCACGCACTTTCGTGCATTTGCTTCGCCACATCCGGCAAGACTCCGTCTTAGTCAAAGCCTTCCTGTGCTGTGCACCACTCAGCTCAAATTCATCGGGTCAACGTCCATTAGGTCGATCACTTCCTTGTCCATTTTAAAGCTTTCGCGTAAAGCTGCGAGTTCACCAATGATGGCACTGGCGCTCGGCGCGAAGTACCACAATTGAAAGCGATACTCATCACGGATTTTTTCAATTGGTGCGGGTGCGGGTCCCCGGACCTCGACTTTATCTCCCATCTCTTTTTCGACTAACTTGGTCCATTGATCGATGTAGAAATTCACCTTGTCAGGATTGCGCCCGCGAAATAAGTGCCGAATTAAATGACGAAAGGGTGGATAGTTAAACTCGCGGCGTTGCTCCAACTCTTCGAGTTGAAAACCGTCAAAGTCCGACTGGCGCGCAAATTGAATCGGCGGCGCGTGTGGTGTATGTGTTTGGATGACGACCTCCCCTGCCCGATCGCCGCGACCAGAACGGCCTGAGACTTGTACCACGAGCTGAAAGGTGCGTTCAGCCGCACGAAAGTCCTCGATGTGCAACGACATGTCCGCATCGACTAATCCAACCAATGTAACATTCGGGAAATCCAATCCTTTAGCTATCATTTGAGTGCCCACGAGGATGTCGATTTTACCAATCCGGAAGTCGTTCAGGATCTTACGGTAAAGATTCTTTTTCGACATCGAATCCGCATCCATTCGATGAATCCGTGCAGTGGGCAGGATCTTTTGCACGATATCTTCAATTTTCTGCGTTCCCTTGCCTCGCATGCGTATCGCAGTTGACTTGCACTCGGGGCAGCATTTTGGCGCTGGCTCTTGTTCGCCACAGAGATGGCAACGCAAATGTTTATCGGTGCGGTGGTAAGTCTTTGGGATACTGCAATGATCACAGCCAGCCACATATCCACAATCTGGACACAGCATACTAGTTGAGAAGCCACGACGATTCAGGAACAGTATACTTTGCTCTTTTTTCTCGAAACGATCGATCAATTTAGTCACCAGCATACGCGACATCGGCGATGCTGCTTTCTCTGGAGAGGTTTCGCGGCACATATCGACCACGTGAATCTTCGGTAACTGACGATTATCTACGCGGTTTAAGATGCGATCCACGGCATACTTGCCCTTCTCGACATTGTAGAGTGATTCCAAGGAAGGTGTCGCCGAACCGAGCACACAGACTGCCTTATTTAACAAGGCGCGATAGACTGCGACATCTCGCCCATTATAGCGCGGCGACTCTTCTTGCTTATAAGATGGCTCGTGTTCTTCATCGACAATAATCAACTGAAGATTTTGCACCGGCGCAAACACTGCCGAACGCGCGCCGACGACGACGTGAGCTTCGCCGCTGGCTAAGGCTTTCCACGCGTCATAGCGCTCACCTTCGGATAAATGACTGTGCCAGACCACAGTATGCACGCCACGTGCCTCGAGGCGTCCACGCACGCGACCGACGGTTTGCGGTGCGAGCGCCACTTCTGGCACAAGGAAAATGACCCCACCACCAGATGCGACGACTTTCTCAATCGCATTCAAATACACTTCGGTTTTACCAGAGCCAGTTACCCCATGTAAGAGACGCACGCTGAAGGCATCTTTCTCAATCGCACCATGAATGGCATCCACGCAGTTCGCCTGTTCATCTGTCAGCGTCGGTCGCAACTCTTCGACCACTGCCTCCATATCGCCCAATTCATCTTCGTAGGCGATGCGTTCTTCTTCGGTATCTGTTTCGCGTAGAAATCCTTTAGTGATCAAGCCCGCGCACGCCGAGGCGCCGATATTGATTTGCTTGAGCACATCGGCACGCGCGAGTGGCTTCGATTGCAGACGGATGTAGCGTAGCAGCTCGGCTTGCTTTGGTGCGCGTTTCTCCAATGCAGCCAGCTCTTCCCCTGTGGGTGCTTTGCCTGCAGAAATATAGCAGCGTTTTTTGACCTGCATTCCCTTTCGGATGCAGGCGGGAATCATCGTCTCTAAAATCGCTTCGGGTGTGGCATTGTAATACTGCTGACACCAGCGGAAGAGCTGCATCAAGTCAGGCGGCATCACGGGATACGGTTGCACGATTTCGAACAGCATCTTGAGTTTTCCTGGTGGTACTTCTTGATCGGTGCCAAAGCGTGTAACGACTCCCAGCTCGCTGCGGCGGCGGAGCGGGATGCGAACCAGCGACCCGATCTTTAGATCTGCTTGGCAAGCTGATGGCACGGCATAGGCCAGCGCTTTATCAAAGCCAGACATGGCGATGACTTCGACGATGGTCGTATCCACTTTGTTGTTACGATTGTGCATTGATTAAATCCATGAAGTCGCCCTCTTTTGAGGCGAGTTCGTCCCAGCTACCCTCACTGACTTTTTTGCCCTTCTTGAGAACGATGATACGATCTGCATTTCGAATCGTGCTCAGTCGGTGAGCTATCGTGATAGTCGTGCGCCCATGAGCTAGCCGTTCGAATGCTTCTTGAACAAGACGCTCACTCTCGTAGTCCAGAGCACTAGTGGCCTCGTCGAGGATCAGCACCTTAGGGTCACGTAGCAGCGCACGCGCAATCGCGATGCGTTGCCTCTGTCCGCCAGATAAGCTCACCCCGCGTTCCCCTACTTTGGTATCGAAGCCGTCTGGTAGTTCCTCGATGAATTCCAATGAATTTGCATTCAAGGCTGCTTCACGCACCTCTTCAATACTAGCAGTTGGTCGACCGAAGCGGATGTTGTCCAATAATGAGCCTGAGAGCAACAGGTTGTCCTGCATGACAATTGCGCAGTTGAGGCGGAATTGGCGGATATCAATCTCGCGCTGAGGTACGCCGTCGATCTGAATGGCGCCTTCGGTAGCTGCGTAGAAACCGAGCATTAGGCTTACCAGTGTGCTTTTCCCTGAACCACTCGGCCCGACAAAAGCAACATGTTCGCCCGTTTTGATGGTCGTTGAAAAATCGTGTATGACTCTGGGCTTCGACTCATCGTATGCGAAAGAAACATTGTTAAACTCAATCTGACCAGCGACATCGCCCAATGATTGCGTACCCTGCCATTCCTCGACATAGCCTGAATCCATTAGCTCCTTAATGCTACGGAAACTTTCGGCACCGAGAAGATATTGCATACTAAATTGCGTGAGCATGTGAATCGGTTGAAAGCAAATCGGTAGCGATGCGACTAGTGCGACCATCGCACCTAAGGTCAGTTTATCTTCAATTACCAGCCATCCGCATGCTGCGACGGCAATGATTGAGAGTGCCGAGACGGCAGTAAACAGAATGTATCCAAGCCCTTGATTGAGGCGCATCTGATCGACGCGCTCATCGCTATAGGCATCACTCAGTTGATCCATCTGCTGGCGCGCTTGCTGCTCCTGCCCATAGCCGCGCACCAATTTAATCGCAGAGATGAACTCGTTGGCTTGCCCAGCCATGTCCTCGCGTGCGAGACGCACAGCGTGGTTACTCGCCTCGATCGGCTTGAAGTAGTAATGGCGAACTATTGCGAAGATCGGTACGCACACCGCTACGATTAGCAGTAGCCACGCATTAATATACGTCAGCATCGCGATCAGCAGAAATGACCGGAACAACTCAGGTATGACCGCCGTGACGATCATGATCAGCGTGAATTCGATGTTATTGGTATCGAAGGTATATTTTGAAAGCAGTCGCCCAGTCTGGACTGAATCCAAGAATCTGAAATGCATGAAATTCAGCTTGTGAAAAAGGCGGGAGCGAAGCTCGCGCAGGATTAACTGCACATCAACCGCGAGATAGCGCACAGCAATTTTCATCGAGACGAGGTGCAACCCCAGCAACGCCAATGAGATACCCGTATAATACAAAACCTCATTCAGATCTCGATTTGCGACGGACTGATCTACAATTCGCTGCGTAATCACAGGAAACGGTGTGATCGCTAAGATGCTAATGACGCGAAAGAACGCATAGACCCAAAGATGTTTTTTTTGGCTCCAGATGTATGATATTAGGGACTGACGCTTCAGCCCAATGTGTTCATCGGCATGCATATGTGACAGAGCAGAAGACAAAGTTCGCCCGATTTAGCCAATCCCCAATTCGTCACAAAGCTTCAAAAAAGCGCTATATTCGTGCAGATCGGCGAGATCCGGATCATTACACATCCAAACATAATCGTCATAACCAAAGGTGATGGCTGTGCGAAGCGCTTTGATTGCATCAGGCTTGCGCTTCTTAAGTGCGAGACTACACGCCAAATTATAATGCACGGTTGGATCTTCAGGTGTTAGGCGAACCAGTTTGCGATCCAAGCGAAGCCCTGCATCGAGTTGCCCCGTCTGCGTGTAGAGGTGCGCTAGCATCGAGACGACACGCACATCCTTGGGCATGCGCTTGTGTAAGTCTTTGAAGAAACTTAGTTCGAAATCAAAACTGTCGCGCTTCAACATGCCACTGCAGCGTTAGCGCTGTTTGCCTCCGCGTTCGCAGATTCCAGCCGCCTTCAATTCAGTGCAATGCGCCGAAACCTGCAGCCGTTGCGTTTCGACTTCGAGCGATAACTTGTCGGCCACTGTCTTGCCATACCACTCCATGAAAGGCGCATCAATTTCGAAAATCTTATCACAATCGAGACAAATGACCTGTGCTTGAAAAGTTGTGGCATTCTTGTTTGCCATGTAAAACTTGTAATCTCGCCCGACATCGACTTCACGGATGAGACTACTTTCGGTCAAAATAGGCAATGCTCGATAGACCGTTGCGCGTGAAACAGTGGCGTCGATGTCGCGCGCTCGATCGAGCAAATCCTCTGCCGTAAAATGATCCGGATGGCCATAAGCAGCATCAAAGATGGCCAAGCGCTGGTTAGTTACGCGTAGGCCTTTGCTGGTAAGAAACTCCTTAAAAGTTTCGCGTATGCTCTCTAGATCTGGGGTTTTAGCTTCCATGAAATACTTATTGAGACAGAATTGAGACTAGGGAACTGTGCATGGCAAGCCCCCAATCAATCAGCACAAAAAAATAGCGCAAAAATATACTAGAAAAGCCTTGATTAAACGGCCCACAACGCTTTGCTCATCCGTTTTTCCAAATGAAAGCCACTATCAAAACACAAGGTCGCCAATTTACTGTAACTGAAGGCGATGTCCTCAAGGTTAACTCCTTCCCTGACACGGAAGCAGGTGACACGATTGACATCAATCAAGTCCTCATGATCGGTGAAGGTGCAGACGCTCGTTTCGGTGCTCCTCTTATTGAGGGTGCAATCGTTAAAGCAACTATCCTCGAGAATAAGAAGGACAAGAAGGTAATCGTCTTCAAAAAGAAGCGTCGCCAAGGCTACAAGAAGCGCCGTGGCCACCGTCAGCATCTTTCCGTCATCAAGATTGAATCCATCAACGGATAATTAAACAAGTTTAGGAGAACTTAAAAAATGTCACATAAAAAAGGACAAGGAACTTCACGTAACGGTCGCGATAGTAATTCAAAACGCCTCGGTGTTAAGAAATTCGGTGGCGAAGCTGTTATCCCTGGTAACATTATCTTGCGCCAACGCGGCACACGTTACCACCCTGGCGCTGGCGTCGGAATGGGTCGTGACCACACGCTCTTCGCATTGGTAGCCGGTAAGGTTGCTTTCGATAAGTTGCATCGCAAGATCAACATCGAAGAAGTCGTCGCAGCATAAGCGATTTTAAATCGACATACTTTCAAAATCCCGACTCTTTAAGAGTCGGGATTTTTTATGTCTGAACAACTCAAAGAATTACGCGCTCAACGCGACCTCATCAAAAGGCACCTGATCTGGCTTGATACTCAGATTACGAATGCCGAAGGGTCTGTGGGGCAGGTCGAGATCTCGGCCGATCAGACTTCCATCGCCCAAAGTGCTAGCGCGGCGACGCCAACAGTCGAACCGCCAGCGGCCGTTACGCCTCTAAATGGTGCGCCCAAAGTGCCGATAGGTCCAGCAGGCACTGCGTCTGAAATTGACGACGAGCGCCACTTTACTTCTGGCACCTCTGATATTAGACGTGCCCAGGTCGGATGCTTCCTCTTTTTCGTTGGCGGCATCCTACTCTTCCTCTTCTTCCTATTTGGTCTCCCCTATCTAATCGACTAGAGTTGCCGTACGCAGGCATAGCTTGGTCATTTTTGGCAGGTCTCCGCCTTGCCAATTATTGTGTAGCCGCGACTACCTTAGGTACTGTTTGCTGGACTAGGCATTAGAGCGTAGAGTCGTGCCATGCTACACAACTGAATGTTACGCATTAGCAAAGACAACCTCAGTCGTTGATCAAAAATTCAAAGTCGGTACGCGTCAGGCCAGTGCGCGAAGACTGACTACCTGGCTCGTCGACTAATTGTCGGAACAGTTCTGCCTTACGGGCTTTGAGGTCTAGCATGCGCTCTTCGATGGTATGCTTCATGATTAAACGCTGCACAAAAACAGAACGTTTTTGGCCGATGCGATGCGCACGATCGCTGGCCTGATTTTCCACTGCAGGATTCCACCATGGGTCGATATGAAAAACATAATTGGCGCGTGTTAAATTCAGTCCGACGCCCCCGGTCTTTAAACTGATAAAGAAAAACGATGGGCCATTCTCTAACTGAAACTCTTGAACAATCTTCTTACGCTTTGCCATCGGCGTATTCCCATCCATGCGCAAATAGCGCACCCCTGCCTGCTTGGCAACTTTCTCCATCAGATCCAAACCGCCGCGAAACTGCGAAAAGACGAGTGCTGCGTTTCCTTCAGACTCAAGTTCTTCGAGTTTGTCAGCCATATAGGCAAACTTTGGTGCGAGCTCTTTGACCGGCTTATTCAGCAACTCAGGGCTGACACAGACTTGGCGTAAGCGCAATATAGCAGCGAGTGCTACGATCCCAGCCTGCTGCTCTGGGCGATCTTCAAAGGCTTCGGCCACTTCGTCGCGCACTTCAGCCACTGTCCGTGCATACATTTCTTTCTGCAGAGGTGTCATTTCGAGGAACAATTCGTGTTCCTCTTTGCGCGGTAATTCTTTCAGTATTTTATCCTTCGTACGGCGAAGGATGAAGGGCTTTGCACGTCTCAGTAGACGTTCAGGGTCCCTTCGAAAGGATTCCTTAAACTGCTTCAAACTACCAAAAATACCTGGCACCGCGGTCGTCATGACCGAATAAAACTCGCTGATGTTATTTTCCACCGGCGTACCAGTTAGGCACAGTGTAAAGCGCCGTTCTAAACGAGCTGCTGCCTTAGTGCGCGCGGCTGTCACATTCTTCAAGCAATGGGCTTCATCAAATACAACGATGTCGAATTGGTACTCTTCGTAAGCAGCGATTTCAACTCTGACGCGATCATACGTGGTAAGTATCACTTGAGCCGTTTGAATGGCTTCATGAATCTCGCCTCTTACCAAGCAGTCTCGGACAACAATCCCTGGTGCGAAACGCTCAAATTCATCCAACCAATTAAACACCAAACTTGGCGGCAGAACGATCAGTATGGCACCTTTCTTTTTCGCTAGATCGCTTTGCAAACGCTGCGCGATAAACCCGATCGTTTGCACAGTCTTACCTAGCCCCATGTCATCCGCAAGGCAGGCACCGAAGCGATGCTGGTAGAGAAACTCAATCCAGGCGCACCCTTCGTTTTGATAGGCGCGCAACTCAGCATTAAATCCCTTCGGCAATTTAAAGGCATCGAGCTCGTCGAAATCACTCAGACTTTGAAATAGTTGTTCAGCTTCCGGGGGCAGTGAAATCCTTAAACCGCTGCGTCGCATCGACAGCCAGTCCAACATCTCCAAGCGCGATACTTGAATTGCTTCTTCCATGTGCTCGCCGCGCTTGGATGACTTTGCACGATCTTTTTTGGAAAACATCTCCGCGAGCAACTGTAAACTCGCCTCTTGATCGACACCTAAATCTGGAATGATCCAGTTGCCGTCATCATCGCGTAACAACAGCTCACCCCGAACTAACAACTGCCACTCAGCACCAGTTAATATTCGTTCTCCACATTGAATCGATGGGTGCAGTGCAAACCAGTCAATATCACGCTTACTTTCCAGCTCGCTGATCATTTCAACCTTAACTGGCGTAGACCGAACCGACTGATTCTCATATTTAAAATCGACATTCAGTGTTCGTGCCAGCAACGAAGCGCGTTGCAACATCGACTCACGCGCTCCAGTGCCTTCGACGGAAAATAAGCACTTCTCCAGCAAACGAATATCGTCCCTCGATTCTGGGTCGAAAAAACTGAAGAGCAACATTGCCAAGCGCTGAATAGGGATCGGATAACTCACCCACTCTGCCGTCGCAGAATCAACTCCAAGTACTTGATAGCCGCTATTTTCCGCACTCAGCACCTGATCTAGGCCGTTGAAGATCTTTAGTACGATACTCTCTTGATACGCACCAAAGAATTCTGGGATCTCTCCTGAAACACGCTTACGCACAAGTTGGCGACCTGCTGAATCTGCCGCTACATATTGGCGCACAGTATCCATCAACACGCGCACGCGTGACTTGGCGTTAAAAAAATCACCACGCTGCTCGATAAGCGGCTTTAGGATGTGCTGAATAAGCGGCAAGAGTGAGATGCGGTGCCCCCGAACATCAATTGAAAAACTAAGTGCCGCACTCCGCGAGTTCGGCCCTGCAGACATATTGACAGCGAGTTTTACTGCGTCATCTCCGACATTCAGCAGCGAGGCGGCAGCTCCCTCGCATTCAAAACGCAGATGCTCCTCAGCGATCCAAGTTTGTTCAAAAGGCAAGACCGTTGCTTCCGAGCTGAATTGATCCAGCGAAACTGACAGCGGTAGGAAGCTGCCCGCTCGATGAGAGTCGTCACCAGAACTGAACATGTGATAATATTCGACAGCAGAATTATCACCTAAGTCATACAAGGTGCCGTCTTCTGCGACGCCCCAATAGGTGTTTCCGAGGGCACCAACGATCTCGATACGCTCACCAGTATCAGATTTCCCGATCATCTTCGCCTCGACCGCATCAGCTTCCAAATTGAGGACATAGTAGGGCTGTAAAGTGCCCTGCCCGACTTTCAGCGACTCTCGAGCCTGGCCGATTTCGATTAAAACCGCGACTCCGTACTGCTTTGCCTCTGCAAGCAACTCAGGGATTTCATCATCATCCTGTAAACTAAACGCTCGCGCCGCACCTCGCCCTAAAGGATCCCCCTCTATTATAGAAGCAATCGCAGTCAGAACCCCCTGGGGGAGTTGCCCGAGAATGTTAAATACAATGTTCCCGGTCGTAGACTCTACCGTCAATAAAAGCGAATTATCGACGCTTTTGACATCCACGAATTGGGTGTATCGCTCTTCTGTCGGCTCAGCCTGAGAAATATAACCGAGCTGTCGGCGCAGTTCCTTAATATACGTGTCCGGCATGCTGATGCCTTCGAAGCTCTTCATATGTGCCGCACTGTAAACTGCGGCAGCGGCAGCGGCACAATGCTTGCACTGTCCCCGATGTTCCCAAGTCGGGCAATCACATCGATGTTCTAAGGTCTCTTGTTCAACCCACAGATCCACCCGGTAGGGCTTACTACGGCTGCCCCAAATCGTTGCAACCAGCTCACGCGAAACGGGACTCCAGCTCAGATTCTTGACCGCATGCGTTTTAAAGTATGTGAGGCCTTGTTGCAGATAGGACGAATCTACCACCCGTTTATATGCTTCAACGGGTAGATCTTCAAAAACTCTGAGTGCGTCTGTAATCATGGTGAATCGGAGCTCTTAGTCACCGAATCTGCCCATAAAGTGAATTTGCAGCGTTTTGGCGATATTTTTCGATTTTAATTTTGTTATTTTACGTGAGTTTTTGCATGCATCCTTTGCCACCATTGGCACATCGACGGCTCGAATATTGCAGGTCATCAAAGTTCTACTTGATCAACTGCGCACTCTTTGTCTTGCTGCGCGGCAATCACGCCAGCAGCACTTACTGTTGGCGTTGCTGTTTTTCAAATTGAACATGACTAATAACAAATATTTTCAAGAATGGTTTTCGAACCCGCGTCGCGATGTCATCGCTGGCACGGTCGTTGCCCTCGCGCTTATTCCTGAGGCGATCGCCTTCTCAATTATTGCCGGTGTCGATCCGAAGGTCGGTCTTTACGCCTCGTTTTGTATCGCCGTCGTAATCGCGTTCATCGGCGGCCGTTCAGGCATGATCTCTGCCGCAACGGGTGCGATGGCTGTGTTACTCGTCTCTTTAGTGCGTGATCATGGTCTGGAATATTTGCTTCCCGCGACTATCCTTACGGGTTTACTGCAAATTTTAGCTGGTGCCTTTAAATTAGGCAATTTGATGCGCTTCGTCTCACGGTCTGTCGTCACGGGCTTTGTCAATGCACTCGCGATTATCATCTTTATGGCACAGTTGCCACAATTCCACGACCAGGGGTTTCTTATGTATGGTATGGTCGCAGCAGGTCTCGCGATCATCTATGGCTTACCGCTTTTGACTACGGCAGTCCCCTCGCCTCTCGTTTGCATTGTGGTACTGACTGGCGTCTCCATGTCGATGGGCCTCGAAACGTTAAATACCGTGGGCGATATGGGCGACCTGCCTTCTACGTTGCCGATCTTCTTGCTCCCAGAGGTGCCGCTCAATTTCGAGACGCTGGGTATCATTTTGCCATTCGCAATCTCACTTGCAATCGTTGGCTTACTCGAATCGTTGATGACTTCGACCATAGTCGATGATCTGACAGATACTTCGAGTGACAAAAACCGTGAATGCACGGGTCAAGGTGTTGCCAACATCGTCTCCGGCTGCTTCGGCGGCATGGCGGGTTGCGCGATGATAGGTCAGTCCGTGATCAACGTCCAATCAGGTGGCCGTGGGCGTCTCTCTACTTTTTCAGCTGGTATCATTCTGCTGATTTTAATCGTGGCGATGGGTGGATTGGTTAGTCAGATCCCAATGGCCGCGCTGGTTGCTGTGATGATCATGGTCTCAATCGGCACCTTCAGTTGGTCGTCGATCAAGGATTTACGTATACACCATCGCACATCGAGTGTCGTGATGATTACAACTGTCCTGACGACTGTGTTCACTCACAATTTGGCTTACGGCGTGGGCGCTGGTGTATTGCTTAGCGCATTGTTTTTCGCCTACAAGGTATCCGGGCAGCTCAATATCGCATCTGCCTTGGAAGTCTCTAAAAAAGAGCGTACCTATACTGTACGTGGGCAGCTGTTCTTCGTATCTGCCAGCAGCTTTGCCGAAGCTTTTGACTTCCGCGAGGTGGTCGATAAAGTACGTATCGATGTATCGGCTGCACACTTTTGGGACTTGTCGGCAATTAATGCACTCGATCGTGTTGTCTTGAAATTTCGCCGTGAAGGCACAGAAGTAGATCTATTCGGAATGAACGAAGCGAGCCAGACCCTAATTCTCGAAGTTGCCAAGTATGACAAACCTGGTGCAATGGATGAATCAGGTGATCATTAATATTGAATCTATTCACCATTAGTTATTACCCAATACCAAATTTATAAGATGCCAAACATACTAGCTTGCACCGACGGCTCCATTTACGCGACTAGCGTTTATAATCATACAGCATGGGCTGCGGCTAAGATGTCCGCCTCCGTCCACGTGCTGCACATGCTCAATCCGCATCATGAAGACCCGGTCAAAACCGACACCAGTGGCAGTATTGGCTTAGGTGCGAAGAGTGCCCTGCTCGCTGAGATCGTCGAACTCGAAGCGGCACGCGCTAAAGTCGCCCGTAAGCATGGCGAAGTTATCCTTGAAGATGCCGCTACTCAACTCCGCGCCGCCGGCATACAACAGATTGTTGCCGATCAGAAGCATGGTCGCCTCAGCGATTCCATTGACAACTACGAACGCGACGCTGATCTCGTCGTGATCGGTAAGCGCGGCAACCACGCCGATTTCGCAGCAGGTCACATCGGCCATAACCTTGAGCGTGTCGTGCGCAGCTGTCAGCACCCAGTTCTGGTGGCATCTCGTGAGTTCAGCAAAATGGAGAGCTTCATACTGGCCTTTGATGCCGGCTCCAGCTCGAAAAAAGCGGTTCAATACGCTGCCAATAATCCACTACTGCAAGGCATGAAATGCCATCTGCTCAGCATCGGCAAGGGCAGTGATAAACTCAAAGCGGCACTCGATGAAGCCCAACGAACATTAAGTGATGCGGGCTTTGACGTCAGTGCCGAGATTCGCGACGGCGAGCCAGACAAAGTGATCGGCGAAGCCGTTGCCGAAGATCACATCGATTTACTAGTTATGGGTGCTTACGGGCATTCACATATCCGTCATCTTATTGTTGGTAGCACCACGACAGCGATGATTCGGACAGTCCAAATCCCGGTATTGCTGTTCCGCTAGAAACCGCTGTTACGCTCCACCATATGAGCATTGAAATACAGCCATTCGGCAATTTATCAACTGGTGAAGCTGTCAGTCTCTTCACGCTGACCAACAAAAATGGTCTATCCGCGAAAATCACCAACTATGGTGGCATACTCGTTGCACTCAGCGTGCCAGACCGAGATGGCAAGTTTGCCGATATTGTTCTAGGTAAGGACTCGCTAGACGACTACGCCTCAGGGCACCCGTATTTTGGTGCGATCACTGGTCGCGTCGCCGGGCGGATATCCGGTGCTCAATTCACCTTAGAAGGCAAAACCTATCCTCTCGCGGCGAACAATGGCCCCAACTGTCTACACGGCGGTCTAAAGGGCTATGATCAACTCGTATGGGCCGCTGAGACGATCAACGACCACGGCGTCGATAAACTGCGCCTCTCGGTCACCGACCCCGACGGCAGCAATGGTTTTCCGGGAACTGTCGAATGCACCGTCACCTACGCGCTGCTCGACGATAACACGCTCGAAATCGCCTACACGGCGTGCACCGACCAGACCACGCCGTTGAACCTGACGAATCACTCGTATTTCAACCTTAAGGGCTCTGGCAAGGGCGACATTCTTGGCCATGAACTGCAAATTTTCGCAGACTCAGTCGCATCGATTGATGCCGACGGTACTTTACTGGGCCGCCGCGACCCAGTGGTGGATGGATTCAACGACTACCGAGAACCTGTCGAGCTCGGCAGTCGCGAGCTAAACGCCAACAACGCCGACATTCACTTCTTCCTTAAAAATGCCCGCACTAAGCTACCAAAGGTCGCCGCTATCGCGCACGATCCTACATCTGGTCGCACCATGGCAGTCTTCTCCACCGAGCCTGGCGTCCAATTCTATGCGGGACTCTCTCTGTCAGCCGATGCCCCAGAAGTCGGTAAAGGCGGCGCGATCCACGCCGCGAAGACAGGATTCTGCTTAGAAACTCAGGACTATGCCGATAGCGTCAACTGCCCAGAAATGGGCGGCGCGATCCTCAAGCCCGACGAGCCATTCAGTTCCACCACGCTCTACCGCTTCAGCGCGAAATAAAGCGTCATCGCTTCGCTGTTCAGCGATTAGCGAAATCCGAGTTTGAATAACATTGGCAACATCCCGCGTTGTCGCCATTCACTCTCTCCTTTCTCAAGTCTCAGCTCTCAAGTCTCCTCTTTGAAGTCTCCTCTCTCAACTCTCACTATTTAACGTGGCTCTACTCACATACCGAAATCTCACTGTCTCTTTTGGCGGCCCACGCCTACTCGATGACGCAGGTATCACCATCGAAAAACGCGAACGCATCTGCCTAATTGGCCGTAATGGTGAGGGCAAGTCCACACTGCTGCGCATCATCGACGGCGAGATTAAGCCAGACACGGGCGAGATCGAAGCCATTCCAGGTCTGCGCATTGGTAAGCTCGACCAAGAAGTGCCGCCCCACTTGGATGGTACCGTTTTTGAAATTGTTGCCGATGGCCTCGGCCCCGCTGCCAAGGTCGTCGCGGAATACCACCGGCTGGTACACGAATACGACGAGAATCAGGATGACGCCATTGCGACTCATTTAGACGATCTACAAGAAGAACTCGACCGTACCGACGGTTGGTCATTGGAACACAAAGTTGAAAATATCCTCAACCGCGTCGAGCTTGATGGCGATGCCCAGTTTTCATCGCTTTCGGGTGGCAACAAGCGCCGCGCCCTGCTCGCCCGTGCACTCACCGCGGATCCACATATTCTGTTGCTCGATGAACCGACTAATCATCTTGATATTCCTGGTATCCGTTGGTTGGAAGAATTTCTACGTAAGGCCGACATCTCCCTGCTGTTCGTCTCGCACGACCGTGCCTTTATCCGCCGCGTCGCCAACCGTATCATCGACCTCGATCGCGGCCAGCTCACTTCATGGAACTGCGACTACGAGACCTATCTCACGCGTAAGGCGGATCTACTCGCTGGCGAAGCGAAGCAACAAGCCGTGTTTGATAAGAAGCTAGCCGAAGAAGAAGTCTGGATCCGTAAAGGCATCCAGGCCCGTCGCACGCGCAACGAAGGCCGCGTGCGTTCACTGCAAAAGCTTCGAATCGAGCGGGCCAAACGTCGTAACATCATCGGCACCTCGACTCTTAGCGTGAACGAAGGACAGCTGTCTGGGCGCAAGGTTCTGACAGTCGATAACATCAGTTACGATTGGGGCAACAAGCCACTCATCCAAGACTTTTCCACCGTCATTTGGCGCGGTGATAAGATCGGCATCGTCGGCCTCAATGGCTCCGGTAAAACCACCCTACTCAACTTGCTACTTGAGAAATTGCAGCCACAACAGGGCTCCGTCACCGTTGGCACCAAGCTCGAAGTCGCGTACTTTGACCAACATCGCGCTCAGCTCGATGACAAGCTAACGGTCGCCGAAAACGTCTGTCCATCTGGTGAGATGGTCACGATCAATGGCCGACCGCGCCATATTATTACCTACTTACAAGACTTCCTATTTACTCCGCAAACCTCGCGCTCGCCGATTACCAAACTTTCCGGCGGTGAACGTGCCCGACTACTGCTTGCCCGCCTCTTCCTGCAACCCGCCAACGTACTGGTGCTCGATGAGCCAACCAATGACCTCGACATCGAAACCGTCGAACTGCTCGAAGAGCGTCTGCTTGATTACGACGGCACCCTGCTACTCGTTAGTCACGACCGTAGTTTCCTCGACAATGTCGTGACTAGCACCATCGCTCTCGAAGGCGACGGCCTAGTGACTGAATACAATGGCGGCTGCGAAGACTGGCTGGAACAATTTGAAGCGCGCAAAGCTGCCGAAGCACTCACAGCCAAAGCACCAGCTCCAGTCGCAAAATCCACTGAGCCGACAGCTGTGGCAAAGCTCGCGCGAAAGCTGACCAATAAGGAACGCGAAGCACTTCAGGCCTTACCCGCTAAAATTAAACAGCTCGAAGCCGAACATGCGGCTCTGAGCGAGAAAATGGCATCTGCGAAATACTACCAAGACCAGAGCAGCGATATGGCTGGCGACGCCAAGCGCCTAGAGCAACTCGAAGCCGATACGATAGCAGCCTACGAACAATTTGAGGCGCTGACAGGGGAAGGTTAAGCGCAGTCGTGTGGCCGATGAATTAGTTATGCAACGGACTTCCCGCAGGGAGCCTGCTTTTTTTGTTGTGCCTCATTACAACTAGCACGTTTCATTGTCCTAATCCTACTCATAATCGCTTAAAGCAGAGGCAGCCTATCGCGTGCAGTATTAAGCATCTGGGTGTGCCTTGGTACGCATTCATATACAAATATGGATAAGCTACTGACCGCTCGAAAATCCCTCAGACTCATCAATCCGAATTGCAATATTGGACCAACTGTTTATTGTTTTAACTAGCTCTCATCCTTGGGAGCTACGTGTTACCATACTCTCAAAAATAGAAAGACAGAGCCATGAATGAGACCACCAGTTTCAACGAATGCTGCAGCTACGTCACTGCATTGATGCAAGCAAAAGCACGACCTGCAGAAGCGCAACCCGCGCCAGCGATCACCATCGCTCGACAAGCCGGAGCACGGGGACGTACGATCGGCAAAAAAATTCAACACGCCCTCCGCGACGGGTCACCTCAAGACCCAATTCCATGGACCTTTTTTGACGAGGATCTAGTTGAAAAAGTGCTTAAAGATCACGACCTACCACCGAGCCTGGCAAAATTCATGCCTGATGATTCCGTCAGCGAAATCGACAGCACGATCAATGAGATCCTCGGCCGACACCCGTCGCTGTGGACCTTGTTTGAGCAAACGGTGGAAACAATGGTGCACCTCTGTCACATGGGCCATTGTATCTTGGTCGGCCGCGGCGGCAATAAAGTTGCCGAAGGTCTATCTAATGTCACACATGTGCGTTTTGTCGGTACCTTACCACAGCGCATCAAGCAGATGGTCAACGCCCACGGCATGTCCAGCAAAGAGGCCAAGCATTACATCAAGCATGAAGACCATGCACGCCAACGCTATATGAAGAATCATTTCGACTGTGATGTCGAAGACCCGCTCCACTACGACCTAGTGATCAACACCGATCATTATAGCGACGAAGCAGTCGTGCAAGTGGTGCTCTCTGCGGTCGCGGCCAGACAAGCTGGGTAAGCAGCGCTGACCACGCGCAGGTGATCCCTCCCAGAACCTGTCATGCCTCATTTGGGAGGGACGAGCTCCGCCTCGTCCGCACTGCCCCCTCGTAAGACCGTGCGGTGCCAGACACAACTGCGCTCCCCATCTACTACTAGCATTCTAGTATTGTCTGCCACGTCGCCATTCGCCAATGTTTTGAGCTCGCTATGACGACCTCAACGCTCGACGCCACACACTCTCAAAAACATATCGCCATCATCGGTGGCGGCGCCGGCGGTTTTTTTGCGGCGATCACGGCAGCCGAAACAAATCCTGCTGCGATCGTCACCCTCTACGAGCGTAGCCAGCACACGCTGAGTAAAGTGAAAATCTCTGGCGGGGGCCGCTGTAATGTCACCCACAGTTGCTTCGATCCCGCCAAGCTCGCCACTCATTATCCTCGCGGTTCGCGTGAGCTACGCGGTGCCTTTCATCGCTGGCAACCACAAGACACGATTCATTGGTTCGCTGAGCGCGGCATTACGCTCAAGACGGAAGCCGACGGACGCATGTTTCCTGATACCGACGACTCGCAGACCATCATCGATTGTTTTCATACGGCCGCCGACAACGCCGGCGTAAAACTACTTAAAGGGGTTGGCCTCAAGAATCTCACTCATCACTCATCACATTTCACCCTTCACCTTTCAAGCGGAGCCGAAGTACACGCCGACGCGATCTGTATCGCGACTGGCTCGCTCAAGGCCTCACCGCTGACCCGTGCACTCGAAACCCTCGGACATACCATCGAACCGCTCGCGCCTTCGCTATTTGCATTCAACGTCGCCGACAAACGCACCCACGGCCTTTCCGGCCTCTCGGTGCAAAATGCGAGTGTATCTCTCGTGGCGGCGTCGCTTGCGACGGCCTCTCCGCGCAAATCTAAGTCACTCGCACAGACCGGCCCTATTCTCATTACCCATCGGGGCTTCAGCGGCCCCGCAATCCTGCGCCTCTCCGCATGGGAAGCCCGCAGTCTACAAGATCAGAATTACCATTTCGAGATAACAATCAACTGGCTCGGCGACCAAACCGAAAACCAAGTCCGCGAGCAATTCGCCAAACTCCGCAAACACAAAGGCCGCACGTTTGTAAGAAGCAAAGTCTTTGAAGCCATCCCACGCCGTCTGTGGGAACGTCTCGTCGATGCCGCAGATATCAGTGAAGACACCCCATGGTCTCAACTCTCCAAGACGACCGAGGCTAAACTCATCCACGAGCTCATCGCCGGCCGTTATATCGTCCAAGGCAAGACCACCAATAAAGACGAGTTCGTCACCTGTGGCGGCGTGCGCCTCAAGGAGATTGACTTCAAAACCATGCAGAGTCGCAAGGTGTCAGGCCTTTATTTCGCAGGCGAATGCTTGGATATTGATGGCATCACTGGCGGCTTCAATTTTCAGGCTGCTTGGACGGGCGGGCGAATTGCTGGACTCGCAATGTCAAGCGACCAATAAAGTCAGCACGCCAGCGTCGATTTCAAGGACCTTCAACTCCCGACTCAGCGATCTAACACGGCACGCGGTCATCCACCCGCACGTACAGGTTTATAACCGAGCTTTTCGAGTTCGCTCATGACCCGGTCGCAGACATCACCTTGCAATTCAATTGCGCGTCCTTTGAGCGCGCCTCCACAGGCACAGATCTTCTTAAACTTAAAGGTCATCGCTTCGAGTTCTTTGAGCGGGATGCAGCTCGGGAATTCGCGTAACGTGGTCACCGTCTTGCCGCCACGGCCTGCTTTTTCGCGGCGCACTTCCACGCGCCCTTTGGACTTCACCTTCTTCTCGGTCGCCTTCGGCCGCATTTGCTCGGACGTTGGTCCACTCGGCAGACCGCCAGTATTAAGTGTCTCAAAGGGGTTACTAGCAAAGGCCGGGTCTGAACCGTCGGTCGAGATTTTACTTTTGGAACGCTTACTCATGGATGATGTGGGCTGTCGGGATGGTCGAGCCAGACCAATGCTTTGGCATAGCTGCGCTTAGTCAAATAATGCTCCAGTCGATCTTGCAATCCAGCTGTTTGCGCACAGGTATCGAGTCGCGCCAACACGCTTCGCAGCGACTCCTCCGCTGGCAAATCACGCACTTGTGTAATGTATTCCAAGTCCATTCTTAGCTGATCGTGATCCATTCCAATAGTCTCATAAAGGTGTCGCATCAGGCGCAAGCCCATAACGAGCCGAACTCAACTTCAGCTATAATACTTGACGTCAAGGCATAAAACATGACATCAAGCCATTCCAGTATTAGCTAAGCGAATAACCCCGATAATGTGCTTTTAAGATTTGCAACGCTAATGCCCGATCCTAACTTGGCTGAATCCAACCCACTTTATAGAAGCCATGAAGCACTCTACAATCGCCAGCCGCTGGAACGCAGATCTGATCGACCAAAACTACGAGACCTGGCAATCCAGTCCGGACTCGCTCAGCGTCGAGTGGTGTGCCTTCTTTGAAGGCTTCGAACTTGCGCAGAGCAACCACCCTGCTGCCGCTGCGCAATCCGGCGATGCGACCTCGGACAGTTTTGCGAGTAAGCAGTCGCGCCTAATCGGTGCGATCTATGCTTACCGTTCAATCGGCCATACCATCTCCCAGTTTAATCCGCTGACCAAGGAAGTGCCATTCAATCCACGTCTCACACTTGAGCGACTGGGTTTGGACGAGTCGGATCTTGATACTGTGTTTCATACTGGCAACTATTTGGGCGGCGTCGAAATGACCGCCCGTGAATTGCTACAGCGCCTACAGCAAACTTACTGCCACACCGTCGGCTTCGAGTATATTCATATCCAAGAAACACCGCGCCGTCGCTGGCTACAGGCGCGTATCGAGCCAGAATGCTTTGTCCCTCGTTTTACTAAGCCCGAAAAGGAGCGCATTCTCCGCACTATCATGCAGGCGGAGGATTTTGAAAATTTCCTACAGACACGTTATGTCGGTCAAAAGCGCTTTTCGCTCGAAGGCGGCGAAACACTCATGGCTTGCTTAGAGAGTATCTTTGAGCGCTGCGGGAAAAATAAGGTCGATGAAATTGTGATGGGAATGGCGCACCGTGGTCGCCTCAATGTCTTGGCCAACTTCCTCGGCAAATCCTTCGAATATATCTTTCGCGAATTCTCGGAAAATTACATTCCGGACACAATACATGGCGATGGCGACGTGAAGTATCACCTCGGCTTTGAAACCAAACGCAAGACCAGCAGTGGCCATGCTGTTGAAATTCGGCTAGCGGCCAACCCCAGTCACCTTGAAGCCGTCAATCCAGTGGTCGAGGGTAAGGCCCGCGCCCGTCAGCGCATCATCGGCGACCTAGAGCGTAAGCGTGTACTGCCCTTGCTGATCCATGGCGATGCGGCCATCGCCGGCCAAGGCATAGTCGCCGAAGTCTTCGACTTCTCACAACTCCAGGGCTATCGTACTGGCGGTACGATTCATATTGTGGTGAACAATCAAATCGGATTCACCACTGGACCCGATGAAGCACGCTCTAGTCGCTACTGTACGGATGTTGCCAAGATTGTGGATGCACCGATTTTCCACGTCAACGGCAACGACCCGCTCGCGACTATCGCAGCGATCGAAGCGGCCTTTGATTACCGACAAACTTTTGGCAGTGATGTGGTGATCGACATGTATTGTTGGCGTAAGCACGGCCACAATGAATCCGACGAACCTGCTTTCACGCAACCGACTCTCTATAAGAAAATCTCCAGCATGCAGCCGATTGGCCGTGCGCTTGGAGAGCGTTTGATCGCTTCTGGAGAATTTACCGTGGAAGAAATCAGCACGATCGAAGCAGATTATCATAAGCAGCTTGAAGCAGCTTTTAAAATCGCTAAAAAAGAGGAAAGCCTCAGTGGTAATCTACTCTCTGAGTCGACCGCAAAAAAGCAGCCGTCTTACAACTTCAAGGGCTACAACACACGCGTGCCTCAGGCTCAGATCGAGCACATCGCTGAGCGACTAGTGCAATTTCCCGAAGGCTTCAACGCCAACAAAAAAATCATTCGACAGCTCAACACCAAGTTGCAGGCACTGAAGACTGACAGCGGTATCGACTGGGGCATGGGCGAAGCGCTTGCGTTCGGCAGCTTGCTGATGGACGGTACCCCAGTCCGACTCAGTGGCCAAGATAGTGAGCGTGGTACCTTCAGCCATCGCCACTCCGTACTCTACGATAATGAAACGCGAGAACGCTATGTACCGCTTCTCGATCTGCAATCCGAACAAGCGCAGTTTTGCGTGCACAATTCGCCGCTCTCCGAGGCCGCTGTGCTCGGTTTCGACTACGGCTACTCACTCGACTACCCGCAAATGCTCTCGATTTGGGAGGCGCAGTTTGGTGATTTCGTTAACGGCGCTCAGGTAATCATCGATCAGTTCCTGACTTGCAGTGAGTCCAAATGGGGCCGTTTGAGCGGACTCGTCATGCTACTTCCGCATGGTTATGAAGGCCAAGGGCCTGAGCATTCCTCTGCCCGCCTAGAGCGTTTCCTGCAAGCCTGTGCCGAGAACAATATTCAAGTCTGCAATCTGACCACACCCGCACAATATTTCCACGTGTTGCGTCGCCAAATGAAGCGCGAATTTAAGAAGCCACTCATCATTATGGCTCCTAAAAGTTTACTGCGCCACAAGGACTGCGTGTCCAAGATCGAGAATTTTACCGACAATGAATTCTGGTCCATTCTCGATGATGAACTCGTCAGCAAGAAGACTGCCAAACGTGTCGTGTTTTGCTCCGGCAAGGTTTACTATGATCTCTCTGCATACCGCCAAGCCAACAAAATCAAGGACACCGCAATCGTTCGCCTAGAGCAATTTTACCCACTCAACACTGACCTGCTCAAGCGCATCATTGCCAACTATCCAAAGGCCAAAGATATCGTCTGGTGCCAGGAAGAACCGAAGAATATGGGTGGTTGGACGTTTATCGCACCACGATTAATGGAAACCATCGAGCGCATGCCGCGTTTCGCTGGTCGCGACGAAGCAGCTAGCCCAGCCGTCGGCTCACTCGCACTGCACAAGCGCGAACAAGCTAAACTTGTCGAACAAGCATTCGGTAAATAACGTTTCAACCGTCATACTCGACGTCGCCGATTTTTATTCAAACTTTCAACTTTCACACTTTCCCACAAATATATCATGGCTACTGAAGTTAAAATCCCCGCGATGGGCGAATCCATCAGCAGCGGCATCCTTGCCGTTTGGCACGTAAAAAACGGCGATTACGTCGAAAAAGATCAAGCGATCTACGAGCTCGAAACCGACAAGATCACCTCTGAGGCGAATGCTGAAGTCGCTGGTATTATTACGCTGAATGTCGCTGTCGATGACGAAGTCGATATCGGCCAAGTCGTCGCCACAATCGATGAAAGCGCCACCGCTCCAGCTGGTAGTGCTGCGCCAGCATCTCCAGTTCCCGTAGCTCAGGTCGCAGTCGCTCCTGTCGAAGCCGTTGCCACAACCCCAGCAGTTGCCGCAGTCGAAGCTGCCACTGGCACACAACACCCACTCTCCCCTGCTGCTCGCAAAGCGGCCGAGGAAACTGGCGTTAATACCTCCAACATCGCTGGCTCAGGTAAAGACGGTCGTGTGACCAAGTCAGACATTCTTGCAGTCGCTGCGGCACCTGAGGCAGTTGCCGCAACAGCGTCCGTCGCTGCCGTACCTACTGCTACTTCCGCACCTGCGCCGGTCGCCGTTGATCCAGCCACTCGTGAGACGCGCAAGAAGATGAGCCCGCTACGCCGCAAGATCGCCGAACGTCTTGTAGCTGCCACTCAAGAGTGCGCATTACTCACGACTTTTAATGAAGTCGATATGAGCAGCGTGATGAAGTTGCGCAAGCAGCATCAGGAAAAATTCGTCGAGCGCCATGGCATTAAGCTCGGCTTCATGTCCTTTTTCACCAAGGCGGTAACTCACGCGCTACAAGCCGTGCCTGCTGTCAACGCACGCATTGAAGGTAACGAAGTCGTCACTCAACATTTCTACGACATTGGCGTCGCCGTCGGCACTGACAAAGGGCTGATGGTGCCAACTATTCGAGATTGTGATCAAAAGGGCTTTGCCGAAATCGAACAAGACATCCTCGGATATGCTAAAGCAGCCCGCGAGGGTAAGATCCAGATGAATGACCTCGAAGGTGGCGTATTCACCATCTCGAATGGTGGCATCTACGGCTCGATGCTGAGCACGCCGATCATTAACTACCCTCAACCTGCAATACTCGGCCTACACAACATCACCGAGCGTGCTGTCGTCGTAAATAGCGAAATCGTCATTCGCCCGATGATGTATCTCGCACTCAGCTACGATCATCGACTCATCGACGGCAAGGAAGCCGTCACTTTCCTCAATACCGTGAAGGATGCGATCGAAGACCCGAGCCGTTTGCTCTTCGGCATTTAGCCGACCTTGGGCAGAGTTTAAAGGTAAGAATGTATAACATTAGAACAAGCCACCCTTTATACCTTCAAAAATTGCTACCTTCTCACTCGCCCAGTCGAACTTCCCACCTTCATACCTTCCCACTCGGCACAGCCGATCTTCCTACTTAAAATATCATGTCTGAAAACACCTTCGACCTCGTCATTGTCGGCTCCGGCCCTGGCGGCTACGTAGCAGCTATTCGTGGCGCACAACTCGGCCTTAAAACCGCACTCGTCGAGAAAAGCAAGACGCTCGGCGGCACTTGCCTCAACGTCGGCTGTATCCCGAGCAAAGCGCTACTACACTCGACTGAGATGTTTCATTTCGTTGGCCATGGCGCAGCGGCACACGGCATCGATTTGACCAACCTCTCGATCAGCATTGAGCAGTTGATGGCGAAAAAAGACAAAACTGTCACTCAACTTTGTGGCGGCATTCAGCACTTAATGAAGACCAACAAGATCAAAGTTTTTAATGGCCTAGGCATCTTGGAGGGCGACAGCAAAGTCCGTGTGCGGGCCACTGGTGAAGACACGGTTCTCAACGGTAAACACATCATCATCGCAACTGGATCTGCTTCAATCGAACTGCCTTTCCTTAAATATGACGGCGAGACCGTCGTCAGCAGCACCGAAGCCATTGCCTTCGAAAAGGTACCCAAACAACTCGCAGTGGTTGGCGCTGGCGCCATCGGCCTCGAACTCGGCTCCGTCTGGGCGCGCCTCGGCGCAGAGGTCAACGTGATTGAATTCCTCCCAGTTATTGCACCGACCTTCGACAAAGACGTTTCTAAAATGGCAGAACGTCTATTCAAAAAACAAGGCCTCAACTTCCACCTCAAGACTAAGGTCACCGGCATTAAGCAGTCCAAGGGTAAGCAAATCCTCACTGCCGAAAAAGCCGGCAAAGTGATCGAGTTCGAAGTGGATAAGGTACTCGTCGCGGTAGGCCGCAAGCCCTACACCGAGGGCCTCGGCCTCGAGACAGCTGGTGTCGCAACCGATGACAAAGGCCGCATCGTGGTGGACGCGCATTACCAAACCTCTGCAACTGGCGTCTATGCCATTGGCGATGTTATTCCAGGTCCGATGCTGGCACACAAGGCTGAGGAAGAAGCTGTCGCTTGCGTTGAATGCATCGCTGGGCAAGCGGGTCACGTCAACTACAACGTGATTCCGAATGTCATCTACACTGATCCCGAAATCGCCAGCGTCGGGCTCGGCGATGCCGATGCAAAGGCACAGGGCTACGAAACCAAAGTTGGGAAGTTCAACTTTGCAGGTAATGGTCGCGCTATCGCGACCGATGCGACTGACGGCTTTGCTAAAGTCATCGCTGACAAAAAGACCGACCGCATCCTCGGCGTTCAACTGATCGGTAAAGGTGCTTCCGAGCTCATCGCTTCGGCAGTGGCTCACATGGAATATGGCGGCAGTGCTGAAGACTTGGCCCGCACCGTCCACGCCCACCCAACTGTAAGCGAAGCGATTAAAGAGGCCGCACTTGCTGTCGATGGCAACGCCATTCACAGCGCGTAACAGCTAAGAGGCTAGACAAGCTTGTGGGTCAAATAATCAGCCGCCTCAGACTCAGGGACTTACGGTAAAGCGTATTAACGTCCAAACAAACCTGATATTTTACCAAATAAGCCACGACCCTCAGTTTCAGTGTTTCCAAACTTAGCTCGAGCCAATGTGACGGCTACGCGCTCAAGTCGCGGTTCATTAATTGACATGAAGTAACGCTCCACCGAACCACTAGTAGCGCAAATTAGCTCGAGGTCAGCAGCCTCTTCAGTAAACCAAATGCACAGCGCATCAAAGCGCCCCAGCGCAGTTTTTAGTGCCGCATCGAAAGCCTCTTGGCTGGCGCGTTTGCGTAATCCCTCTTCATCATCCGTCAGAGCGACTCCAGCTTGACACAACAATTCAAGCTGTACGGGTTCTTCCAAGTCACGAGCTATCAACCCGACTGCCTCAGCCAAGTACAGGCCACGTTCATTACGACGATACGGCAGGTACTTTATGATACTCGCCATGTCAGTGTGCGCCAAACCATTAAGGAAAGACTTTAGGTCGCCACCAATCACGACAGTGCGCGCCAAGTTCTGGGCGAACTGAATCGTTTGAATCAGCGTTTCAATACCTTCCACTTTCAATAGCTCCTCAGTTTCAGGAGAAAAATGAATCAACGCCGCCGGATAGTTACTAGGGATTCCTAACTTCGCCAAAATACGCTCAAAGGCATCATCCTTGGCACTCTCAGCATCAACCGTTTCCACCATATCAGAAAACGGATCGTCGAAAGCCAAGGTCTCGCGCAAGATGTCCATTAACTTTTTAATACGTGTCTTTTTGCCAATCAATCCTGGTACTGACTGAAGTTCTACAAAGTCGAATTCGATATATTTTGCGGGTGTTTCATCACTGCCTTTAAACGGCCAAGACACTCCAACATTCTGCCCCAAAGCGGCAATCTGAGTATCGTTTAGCATCGAGTTAAAAAAGCGTTTACGGAAGTACTCCCACTCTTCGGCTGAATATTTTACTGGCATTGCCTGTGTCATGATCAGTATTTAATTTAAGTTAGGGGCTGCTAGAACTTCTTGAGCAACACCACGATAATCATCACGCACCGAAGCTTCATTGCCGATACTACTAATTAGATTCACTGGCAGTCCAAGCGTCACTGCTCGTCGCACGATAATCGCATCTCGAATTTGTGAATCAAAAATACGCGCATCCTTTGCGACCTTACCCTGATTTTTAAATTGATTGATGCGAAACTGCATGCGCATCTTCGGCACCTCAATGTCCATATTGCTCTTGATTGCGTTAAAGATGACGCCGCGAATTTGCGCAAGTGGTTGCATTCCCGACACGCGAAAGCTGGCACAGAGATTATTAAACTGCTGCAATTTCCCTACTAACAAAGTAAATCCAATCAAGCTGAGTGCATCAGGATTTGCCGGCACATAGATCTCACTACTACAAAAAATACCACACTGCGCTGCATACAGTACATTCGGCGGACAATCGAAGAGAATGAAATCGTAGTCGTTTTCAATCTCCGCCAATTGCTCTTGGAAAATTGCGAATGCGGGTCGGCCATCGGGCGAGTCAAAATCGTGCTCTAGATCGACTAATGTAAACGTCGTCGGTAATATATCTAGCCCTGGCAATAAGGCCTCACCCTCTTTACCGCAGACGACATCGCGGCTCACGCAATCGCGCAAACGACAGACGCCAGGTTCAAAAATTGAGTAAATATGCCCCGTATCAGACGTATTCAACGGATTCCAGCGATCCAAGCGCATAAGCCAAATACTCGAATTTGATTGAGCGTCCAAATCCACCAACAGTACACGCTTACCAGCTTCAGCCAGTGACGCAGCAAGATTAACCACTAGCGACGTTTTTCCGACACCGCCCTTATAATTAATAAAGCTTAATTTACGAACCATGTCATAACTATCAGCTTTACACTGGATTGAGACAACCCACATCTGATGAATTATATGTAAAATGACCTTAGAGGCATCACGTCCAAGACGTGTCATTTTGCTCACCAACAGTTAAGTACACATATCTACTGCGCGCTCGCCAGCCTTCAGTAGATTAGCTGCACCTGACTCAGTGGCAGCCAGCACGCGCGACCATCCGCTAGCTCAATACGCGCCCAACCTTTGCGGGTTTCTTGCACAGTAAATTCAAGGCCGTCATGCAGCGGTTCATGAAACGCCGCAGCATACGCATAGCTTGGCCCTTTACGTGCCAAAATCGACTCGGTAATGACGACGCCATGCTGCCCTGACAATAAGGCCGACATAAACCAGAGGCCAGAAGTCAGGCAACAGAGTAACAGTACCAGCAAACAGGCGATCCCTGCGGCACGTCCTCTATAACGCACAGTGACTAGAATGCACACACCCAGCAACAGAATCAGGCAGAGCAATAACGCCTTAAGCCAAACCGTTGGCCACTGTAACCACGCTGCCGATTCATCTGGCACATCACTGAGCGCCAACGCACGCGCCGCACTTAGATTATCAACCAGCTCCGCATCAAATGGACGATAAATCTGCGCCTGACGATATGCCGCGATCGAACGCCCCAGCACCCCAGTTTGAAACCATGCATTGCCTGCATTATACCACGCGGTTCCCGGGCGTTCCCCCGTCTCGGCTGCCGCCTGAAACTTGAGAGCCGATTCCGCGTACAATGCCGCAGCATGATCGCTACCAGCTTGCGTAGAAAGCGCCTGATCGAAAAGTTGATCCGCCTCAGACCAATCGGATGCCTGCATCTGTTGCGGCATACTACTGACTCCCAGCAATAACAGTAACAACGCGGTCTTACTGACGAGGCTGAGGATTCGCTTGCCCACGGCATTGAGCGCACTCAACTGAGCTGCCGGATGTTGCACGCTGTAATCATGCGCATCAGACGCACGGTGTAACTCGACAATCGATGCAATGTCATCGGTCGAAACGCCGATCGCTTCCAACGCTTGCTCGGAATCTCGCACCGTCCAAGCCTTACCTTCGGAGTCAAAACTCACGGCTAGAAACTGTAAAAATGCGGGCCATTTTGCTGGATCACTTTCTGCTAATTTCCGGAATGCGGCATACAACTCAGCGCGGGCACGATATTTCACATCGAGCGCACGGCGACGACGCTCTCGCACGACCGGCCACATCAGCAAAAAGCCAGCGAACCCGAGTAACATCCAAAGCCAAAACCATGACGCCAAACACACGACGATATTATTAATTAGATCATTCATCTTATTTGCTTCTCGATTGTGCCAGATCCCTTCTGACTGATTACTTAAAGTGACCCCCGCTCCCTTATAAGATTTAAGGTCAATAAATTCCTGCCCCTCATTTGGCTCCACGCTGAGCACTACCGGTTCAGTCGCAATCATCACATACGCGCCGACCTCGGGATCAAACGTCTGAATCTGTAACGACGGAAACGCTTCCACCCCTGTCGTCAAAGCTCGCAAGCGACAACGGAAGGTCGTGCCATCAGTGCGCCAAGTGCGGCCCAAATCGTCGTCGACTAAAAAACGGCCACGTAAACCACGCTGGCGGCTCAAGCGCGGCAGCTCGATCATACTATGCGGAGCGTCGGCAAACACCCTCAACTCCGCTTGCATCAACTCCCCCACTTTGAGCGCTTCAGGTGTCACAGCGACCTCCACACGCACGGGGGCGAATAAGCCACTGAAACTAGATGCTCGGCCTTCAGCAGGCAGAGGCAATACCTCAATTTCAATCGCTGGAGTCTCCACATAGAAACGCTCATAGCTCACATCGGGCTCTTCAGGAGCAAACAGACTGTTATTAAAATGCGCCGCATACTGCCCGAAGTTTCGATTACCATCATTCAAATACGCACACTCCAAACGCGTCGCGGGCAACGTATACACCCCAGGCTCTGATAGTCGTAAGTAGAGCGGCAACTCGACCGTACCGAGCGCCTTCGTATTTCCCTCATTCAATGTGCGCTTGCCAATCACACGTCGCCCACCAATCGGCAACCCGACCTGTTGCGATTCAACTTCCGTAGTCCGAGGGATGACGATCTCGACTGTCGAATCATTAAAAAACGGTGGATAATAATTAAGCGCCTGCAACCGGCTCGCCTCTAAATCGCATTGCCACGTCACATCAATACGCAACGGCTCGCCGACATAGACCTGACGTTTCGCTGGGCTAAGCGTGAGTGACATCGCCTCTGTCCGAACGACTGAACCCACAGCAAGTTGTTCGGGAATCGTCCGATAATGCTTCGTCTCGCTGAAAAAATCGAGTGATGGAAAAGTCACAATCCCCGTATCTCGCAGTATAAATCGAATGATCACGGTCGACTGGTCCGATTTAGAATCCGACGCCTCACGTATCTCTATATCAATAAAGCTCAGACCTTTCACTCCGGACGGCAGTGACTCCGGAGTCACTACCAAATCATCAAAATGAATCACCGCTGTGCCCGTGCGATCCGTAAACCAACTCTGGTTGATCATCTCCACAGCCACTGAAACGGATTCCAATTCAGCTGCCTGAACCTCCTCGACAGTCACTGGCGGAGCCTCAACCGCAGATACATCTGGGTCGACCTTCTGAGCGTTCAAAAAAACAGACAGTAACAACGGTAATATCCAAATAAACGTGCGCATTAGTAATCTTTCTCCACTTTACCGGCATTCGCCTTGGCACGTTGTTGTTGGCGAAACTGAAGACTACCCTGCTCTTCCATCAAAATATCTTCGGCCGAATAGTTAGGCACTGGCAAGGCCTGCATCTCCCCCCCCGCAGCAAAATCGCCTTCCATCGGCATTGAGCTCATCATGCTCTCATCCATCTCGTCCGAATATTCATACTCCCCTTCTTCATCCATTTCATCCCACTCATCGCCCTCCGATTCATCGGAAGAACGATTCCCCAGCAGACTCAAAATCTCTTCGATCAATCGCTCCGCGATCTGCTGTTCCGAACGCCCCGCCGGCCAACCGTTCCAACTCTTAAGTAAATGCGTCGCACGCTCCATCGCTTCAGGCACTTTTACCATGAGTTTCAAAGGTTCAGCCAATATACTATCCATCGGCGGCATACCTTCAGAAGTAGGCGGTGTCATTTGCGTATCCAGCTTCTGCATGCCGATGTGTAGGCGTTCCGCCTCAGACTTTAACGCCCGCTGCGATCTCATAAAAATCGGTGCATTCGCCCCCGCATCCGATGGCGCTTCAATCGGCGGCAATGGCGGTGCATTCTTCGCGCGCTTCGGCTGCCGACGATCCACATCACTATCAGACACTTGCTGACGTAAACCCTGCTGCGCTTCGAGCAAGGCCTGTAACAAATCCAGCAACTGCTCGATCTGAGCGTCCATCTCATCTTGCTCTTCTGCTTCTTCAGCGATCCGAACTTGCAGCTCTGTCACCCATGTCGAAGTCGACTCCAAGCGTATACCTGAACGATCATCATTCGGCACATAGCGTTTCGCCGCGAGAAATGCCAACTGTGCTTGTTGCGCATAGTTCAGCCCAAGTTCGGCCGATGCATCACTTTCTGCGCGCGAAAGTTGCAACAAACACAACCCACGGTTCAATTGCACCGCCGCCAATTCACTCCGCTTCATCGAAGCCTCATCAGCGGAGTAAGCGACTTCAGAAAACAATATCTCTGCCTCCGTAAATGAGCCGTCGGCATACAATTTGGAGGCTTCTGTAAATTGCGCCTTCAATTGTTTGGTCGCCGCTTCGCCTTCAGGCACCACGCAGAGCACCGCAAGGAACAGAGTCGCTTGCCCAAGCCGCAGTCCATTCGCTCCCCAGCATTCCGACAGCAATAACAGCAGCAGCGCAGGCATCATAAAAAACAACGCCGCTTCTTGATACACAACAATACCATCGCCCTCCAGCGAAGCAGAGCCCGCCCGTTCAGCCACATACTCGACATAGATCTGCCCGAGGTCGAATACTCGATCCCCCACAGCCACATACTCCGCATCCGTGCTTTGCGCGGCTAGATCACGCAGCATCGCATCATCTAGTTTAGTATAAATAATCGATTCTTCCGAGCGCAGCAAGGTGCGCACACCGTCAGTATCTTCGATCGGAATTGGTGAACCTTTATTAGGATTACCAATGCCCAATAACAATAAATCGACACCATGCTCCTGCAGCAGCTCCGTAACCTTTGGCATCTGCGAACCATGATCGCCGCCATCAGTGATCACCACCAGATCCTGCACCCCAGCACGATCTGCCATAAACACCTGATCGACCACTTTCTCGACTGCCGACTGCAAGGTCGTGCCACCAAAATCCGCGCTGCGTGTATGCGTCTGCTCAAGCATATAGCGCACGAAATCGTAATCATAGGTCAGCGGACATAGAATCGTGGCACTGCCCGCATACACCACCAAGCTCACTCGCTCGTTGCTAAAAGTATTCAACGCATCGCGCACCGCTTGCTTCGCCACTTCTAAGCGCGAAGGTGCCACATCTTCAGTCAACATACTTTGCGAGACATCCAGCGCAAAGACGACATCTCTGCCCATTCTAGAAATTGACAACCTCTCAGGCGAATAGCCCGGCCGCGCCAGCGCCAGCACCAACAATACAAATGCTGCAACCCGCAGCGTATCACGCAATCGTCGATGCGTGCTGAGTCCGCCGCCCATCGCCTTGATCAATTCAGCACGACGCACACGTGCATAGCTCAGCAACCACCAAAGCGGCACTGCCAAAAGTAAAAGCGGCAACACTGCCGACCATTGAAATACAAATCCACTCATGGCACGACACGTAACACAGACGCCTCCAATAGTAGCGCAATCAATAAACTCAGCAGCGCCAACCCCAATGGCAACCAGAACCACTCCGCCACTCGATCATAGCTACGCGTGGCAATATCCGAGCGCTCCAGACGATCTATTTCTTCATACACAGAGAGCAACGATTCATAGTCAGTTGCTTGTCGAAAAATACCGCCGGTCTCATCGCTAATATGCTTCAAGGTCTGCTCGGCTGCCGTCAATTTATCGATCTGCACCTCACCAGAAAATCCGACCCGCGTATCCCCTAAACTGATACAATAGATCCGACAGCCCCACGCTTTAGCCAAGCCAGCCGCCTCTAGCGGCAAGTGTGCCCCCGAGTTGTTTTCACCATCCGTCAGCAGGATGATTACACGACTCTCAATCGCATCGACCTCGACTGATCCTAATCCGAATTGCAGCTCTTCAATGTTTTGCAATCGAGCCGCAGCCAGTGCCAATGCATCGCCATAAGCTGTACCATCCTCATTGGGCCGCTCTTGCACCTCTAAGCTGCTCACGATCTGCAACAACGCATCGTGCCCAAACGTCAACGGACTGCGTGTATCCGCATAGCGCGCAAAAGTGATCAACCCCAGAAGGTCCTCCCCGCGGCCATGCAAAGTCTCCCCATCGCCACTGATAAAGCGCTGTACCATCTCCTTGGCCACTTCCATGCGACTGCGATTCTGGCCGTCAAGATCGCGCACATTCATATCCATACTGCTCGACACATCAACCAGCAGTTGAATCGCGATGCCCTCGGAGACATTCATGCTGTAAGTTGAACCCGCCTGTGGGCGTGCCAACGCCAGTAGCAATAAGACCAAAGTCATACGGCGCAAAAATACAGGAATCCATAAGTAGCGGGCACGTCCGGCATCCACATCAGACCATAGCCCGAGTGATGACACTTGCAATGAAGTGCGACGCAAACGTCCGCGCAGTAACCATAGCAACAGCGGAATTAACAGCAACACCCACAAATAGAGAAAACTCATCGTTGAACCTCCTCTCGCAGCAACTGTAACAACACGCCCGAGTTCAAACGATTCGCGTAGACTGCCGCTTCTAAATCCTTACGCAAGGCCGACGACATTGAAAGGTCCGCTCGCGCCAGCAGTTGCTCAGCAATCATCATGGAGGTCAGCTCCGAGCCCCCGTGCAGGGTTCCGAGCGTAGCGACACTCTTCGAGCCAACGCTCCGTCGTTTCCGTTCGTCAGGTTCGCATGGTGGAAACGACGGAGCGTTTCCCTCCAAGGCCACAATCAAATCACTCAAACCCAGTTCGATCTCAGCGGTTTTCACTGGCTTTGTATTCACCTTACGCAACAACCACCAGACAACCATTAAAACAATAAACAACACCGCAATAATGATGCGCAAATTGTTCGACGCCTGAGCTAACAAAGATACACCTGCGCCCAACTCGGCAGCTGCCTCCGACCTATCCTCGGCCGCGTACGTCGCGACAGTAAACGACACCGTCGGCAATGCGACGTTCCTCACCTCGCCACCTTGCGCAATCGTCACAGTGATGTCATTTAGCTCAAAGTCTCCTGCGGTCAGCGGTTGCAGTTGCAACAAGACACGCTGCACATAAACACCCTCAACGTAGCGCACGGGCTCACGTGTCTGCGTCACGAAGTGACACTGCGTGTTGGCAGGCACATGCAATTCAAACTCAGCATAGTCCACCCCACGCATCTCGGCTTGCAGCTCAAGCATATCCCCCGGGCGATACGTCCCATCGACCAAGCGTAGTGCAACCTCTGGCGCTGAGCTTGCCATGGCGAACAGCGGCAGTAGCCAAGGGCATAGAAATGAAATAAAACGTGTCACAGGTTATCCTTCGGTTTCATCCACTTGGCGACGTTGCCGTTGCTGGAAAAATCCAGCCAGTGCCGCGACGCAATCGCCCCCCACTGGCAGATCCAATAGATCCACCCCCGACTCCAGCATCGCTTGCTTGAGACGCGCACTATGCGCAGGCGTCTCTCCACCGCTACGACCGAGATCGATAATGCGTTGTTCATTCGACTCCGAATCCTGCATCCGCACCAGTCCAGACGCCTTGGCATCTAATAAATGGGGATCACTAAGGTTGATGGCGTTAACGTCGTGACGAAAGGCCAAGGCTTGTAGCTCTTGCACATAGTCGTCGGTCATAAAATCGGACACCACAAACGCGATCGAATGCTTACGCGCCATATGGCCAAAGCGCCCCAACATCTCTGTAAAATCCGTGCCACGCCCCTGCGGCTTGAAATACATCAACTCATCCATGATCCGCATCGCATGACTGCGCCCTTTGCCAGGTGGTACAATCTGCTCGATACGATCTGAAAATAAAATTAGACCAATACGATCGTGATTTTTAACCGCAGCCAATGTCAGCAATGCACACACCTCGGCCATCGTCTTACGCTTGCGCCCATCGGCATCGTGCAGCATCGACGCCGACACATCGACCAGCAGGTAAACGAACTGCTCACGCTCCTCAATGTAGCGCTTAATATGCGGTTCACCCGTGCGCGCCGTGACCTTCCAGTCCATCGAGCGCACATCGTCGCCCGGTTGATACGGACGCACATCCTCAAACTCGACACCACGCCCGCGAAATACAGAGCGATACTCACCGGCAAGCAAGTGCTCCACCGGACGGCGGCACTTCAGCTCCAGCAAATTCAGCTGACTCTCTAGTTCACTTAGCATAAAATGAGGACGAAGAAATAAAGTCGCGCACAGAGACACTGAGGTGCAGAGGACATAAATTTAATTAACTCTGCGTCTCAGTGGCTCATTATTTCAGTGCGAAAATCAACTTACGCAGAGACAGGTACTTTCGCGAGGATCTGATCGAGTAGATCATCTGAAGTAATCGATTCCGCCTCGGCTCGATACGAAATCGCTAGACGGTGACGCAACAGATCATGCGCAACATCCTTCACATCCTGAGGGATCACATAGTCACGCTGTTGCATCAGCGCATGGCCACGAGCGGCCAACGATAGGTAAATCGAAGCACGCGGCGAGGCGCCAAAACGTAAGTAACGCCCCAGATCCAATTCATACTTCTCGGGCTGACGCGTCGCATCGACTAGTCGCAAAATGTAGCGCTCTACCTTCTCATCGATAAAGACCGTCTCCATTGTGACGCGCATCTCCATCAACTCTTTAATCGACAACAACGGTTCGACATCCAGTAGCGGCTCGGTTTTGGCCATTCTGTGCATCACGATCAGCTCCTCATCCATCGACGGGTAGCCAACCTTAAGCTTAAACATAAAGCGATCGACCTGCGCCTCAGGCAACGAGTAAGTGCCCTCCTGTTCAATCGGATTTTGCGTGGCGAAAACCAAAAACGGCTTCGGCAGGTCATAGGTCTCCTTGCCCAGCGTCACTTGCTTTTCCTGCATCGCCTCGAGCAAGGCACTCTGCACTTTGGCCGGTGCACGGTTAATTTCGTCCGCAAGTAGTAAATTGGTAAAGATCGGCCCCTTCTCGGCGGTAAAAGTATGTGCGCGCGGGTCGTACACCAAAGTGCCAGTCAAATCACCTGGCAATAAATCAGGGGTGAACTGAATACGACTAAACTGCGCATGAATTGCCTGCGCCAAACTATTGACAGTCAGCGTCTTTGCTACTCCAGGGACACCCTCCAATAACACGTGCCCGTTACACAGCAACGCCAACAATAAACGCTCAACTAAAGCCTCTTGGCCAACCACCACCTGGCCGACACGCTCTCGCACGGCTTGCAGCGTCGCACTGCTGGATTCAAACTTTTGATTCGTCATAATGATCTGTCGGTAAAAAATATCACTGCTACAAAGTAAACTGCACATAGTTAACCGCCAACTGGTACTGTCAACAATCGCTTCGAAATGACCACAAGTTGGCACAATTGACTAGCGAGCAGATTCTACTCAAGCAAACGCTTCCTCCACGATTTTTTAGAATGATTGTAGGCTAAGCTGCTGCGCAAGCTCGACTACAACCGGCTAACAGGGCTGCTGCTAGCAGCTAACAGACAGACTTATGCTAGTCTTTTTTGTCCGTTACGGAGTTTTTTCCACTTGCTAGAATATGCCTCTCATAAAGAATATTAGATAGGTTATTGTTACCTAACCCGCAGCATATACTTATGTCACCCGGCAAATCGTCCATATTGTTAACACTCGCACTCGTCTCAGGCGTGGGGGGCTATGTGTATTGGTCGAATCAAACTACTACCAGCGCGCCGTTAGAACCAAGCAGTGGGCCGGTCATCATTGAAGAGCCGCCGCTGGTAGTCGTTGCGCCTACCGCCCCACAGGAGCACCCACCATTTCTACAATCGGAGCTTGAGCCCTTTCTTGAAGCAAACTGTATCGCCTGCCATGGTCCAGATAAGCAAAAGGGCAAGGTTCGCTTTGACAGTGCTTCATGGAGTCTGGACGGGCGCGATTCGATTGAAT
>Ga0206129_10000096_pt1 | contig 143027 bp, 102 predicted proteins | sample Helgoland_Spring_8_FD_148616 | JGI IMG/M metagenome (GOLD analysis project Ga0206129, IMG submission 148616) | Pelagic subsurface seawater microbial communities from Kabeltonne, Helgoland, North Sea - Helgoland_Spring_Bloom_20160502_2 | ecosystem: Environmental > Aquatic > Marine > Epipelagic...
CGAACGAACGTTAAAACTGCCTAATTATGAGTAAGAGAACAGATAGTAATAGTTATACAATGACTTTCGCCGTAATTATGGTGTTGGTGGTTGGTTCTATGTTGGCTTTTTTAGCTTCGTCTTTAAAACCAAACATTGATGAGAATAAAAGAATAGAAAAGCAACAGAATATTTTATATGCTTTGGGTGTAAATGAGAATGATGCAACAAGTGCAAAATTTGTATCTACAGATGTTGCAGGAACTGCGTTTTCAAAATATATTACTAAGCAAATTGAGGTTCAAGGAGGCAACGAAATTGAAAATATCGATGCTTATCTAATAGATGTTAAAAAAGAGCAAACTTCGGCCAAGCAAGGAAAGCAAAGAAGATTGCCATTGTTCGTTGGTAAAAATAAAGATGGAGTAACTCTTTATGTAGCGCCCATCAGAGGAAAAGGACTCTGGGATGCCATTTGGGGATATGTTGCTATGGATGCAAACATGATTGTTCAAGGCGCCTATTTTGATCATAAGGGAGAAACTCCTGGATTGGGAGCGAACATCAAACAACGCTATTTTATGGATGATTTCATCGGAGAGCATTTAATGTCTGATGCAGGTGTTTTCAAAGGAATTCGAGTAGCCAAAGGAAACAACGATCCAAAGAATGAAGAGAAAACAGATTATGAAGTAGATGCAATTGCGGGTGCAACCATTACCGGAGATGGTGTTTCTGCGATGATCAAATCTGATTTAAAATTATATGTACCTTATTTTAAATCATTAAAAAAATAATTTATGGGACTTTTATCAAAAAAAGACGCAGCATTAATTACAGATCCATTAGCGGATAACAATCCAATTACCATTCAAGTATTAGGGATTTGTTCTGCATTGGCAATTACAGCAGAATTGAAAGCTTCCATTGTAATGGCAGTTTCTGTTTTGTTTGTTTTAGGTTTAGGAAATGTGGTGATTTCACTTATGAGAAACATCATCCCTTCAAAAATTAGAATTATTGTGCAGCTAATCGTGGTAGCAACGTTGGTAATTATAGTAGATTTAGTACTAAAAGCTTTTGCTTATGAATTGAGCAAAACCCTTTCTGTTTTTGTTGGATTGATCATCACCAACTGTATTATCATGGGACGATTTGAAGCCTTTGCTTTAGGAAACGGACCTTGGAAATCTTTTTTAGATGGTGTTGGAAACTCTGTAGGATATGGTGTCATTTTAATCATCGTTGGTTTCTTTAGAGAACTGTTAGGAGCAGGAACATTATTAGGATACCCTGTATTAGGAAATCCGATTCCAGGAGAATTATCAGGCTTATATGCTTATGGTTACGAGAATAACGGATTTATGTTATTGTCACCAATGGCATTAATTGTAGTGGGAATTATCATTTGGATTCAACGCAGTAGAAATACCGCATTAATAGAAGAAAATTAAACGCGAAGCGTTTTTAACATATAGCACATGGAACATATAGAATTATTTTTCAAATCGATCTTTATAGACAACATGGTATTTGCAACCTTCCTAGGAATGTGTTCTTATCTTGCTGTTTCTAAAAAAGTAGCGACTGCAGTTGGTTTAGGAGCTGCTGTTATCTTTGTATTGGCAGTAACGGTACCGTTAAACTGGTTGTTAGATCAGTATATCCTTCAAGAGGGCGCATTGAGTTGGTTAGGCGAAGAATATGCAGCATACGATTTAAGCTTTTTATCCTTTATCATGTTTATTGCAACCATTGCAACCATGGTTCAGTTGGTAGAAATTATTGTCGAAAAATTCTCTCCTTCATTATACAATTCTTTAGGTATTTTCTTACCTTTAATTGCGGTGAACTGTGCTATTTTAGGAGGAAGTTTATTCATGCAATCTCGCGAAATTCCTTCTTTAGGACTAGCCCTTACCTATGGTATAGGATCAGGTATTGGATGGTTTTTAGCCATTTTAGCCATTGCTGCAATTCGTGAAAAAATTAGATATTCAAGTGTGCCACCTGCATTGAGAGGTTTAGGAATAACCTTTATCATTACAGGTTTAATGGCCATTGGTTTTATGAGTTTTGGTGGAATGTTAACAGGAGGAGACGAAGAACAAAAAGAAACTCCAAAAGTGGAAGCTACCATTGAAAACATAAAAGAAGAAAAACAAGACGCTAAAGAAATTATAGCCGATAATACAAAAACAAACAACCAGTAATATGATATTAGCAGCAGGTACTACAGGAACTGTATTAGCAACAGTAGCAGCTTTTTTAGCTATTGTATTGTTATTAGTCACCTTATTATTATTTGTAAAACAAAAATTATCTCCATCGGGTCCAGTGACCATCACAATCAACGGAGAAAAGAAAATTGAAGTTGGTTCTGGGAGTACTCTTTTAACCACTTTAGGAGATCAAAAAATATTTTTACCCTCAGCTTGTGGTGGTGGTGGTTCGTGTGTGCAATGCGAATGTCATGTGATAGATGGAGGAGGAGAAGCATTGCCAACAGAAACACCTCATTTTACAAAGAAAGAATTAAAGTCAGGAATACGTTTGGCATGTCAAGTAAAGGTTAAACAAGACATGAATATTACCATTCCAGAGGAAGTATTTGGAATCAAAAAATGGGATGCAACGGTGGTAAGAAATTACAATGTAGCCTCTTTCATTAAAGAGTTTGTAGTAGAAATTCCTCAAGATATGGGTTATAAAGCAGGGGGTTATATTCAAATTGAAATTCCACCATGTGAAGTTAAGTTTGCCGATATGGACATTACTGCACACCCTGAAGAGCACGATACTCCAGATAAATTTAAAGCTGAATGGGACAAATTTAAGTTGAGACCTTTAGTAATGAAAAATAGTGAAGTTATCGAAAGAGCATATTCAATGGCTTCATACCCAGCAGAGGGAAGAGAGATCATGTTAAATGTTCGTATTGCTACCCCTCCTTTTGATAGAGCAAAAGGTGGATGGATGGATGTAAATCCTGGAGTTGCTTCTTCGTATATCTTTGGTTTAAAGAAAGGAGACAAATGTGTCATCTCAGGACCTTATGGTGAATTCTTCATCAACGAGTCTGAAGCAGAGATGCTATATGTAGGTGGTGGAGCAGGAATGGCACCAATGCGTTCTCATTTATACCACTTATTCAGAACTTTAAAAACAGGTAGAAAAGTAACCTATTGGTATGGAGGTCGTTCAAAAGCAGAATTATTTTATATAGAACACTTTAGAGCGTTGGAAAAAGATTTTCCAAATTTCAAATTTTATATTGCATTATCCGATCCTTTAGAGGTAGATAATTGGAAAGTTAAAAAAGATATCAATGATACAGAGGGTGACGGTTTTGTCGGTTTCATTCACAACAGTGTTATTGAAAACTACCTAAACTATCATGAATCACCTGAAGATTTAGAATTGTATTTCTGTGGGCCACCATTAATGAATAATGCGGTTCAGAAAATGGGTGAAGACTACGGTATTGCAGACGAAAACATTCGTTTTGATGATTTTGGAGGCTAGTCGCATAGCGACTATAACTAAATTGTCATATTAAACTTACCTATGCTGAACTTGTTTCAGAATCTCATTAAGTATTAAAAAAACCGACCCCATAGGTGTCGGTTTTTTTAATACATGAAATTTTGTAGTTTCGTATAAAAAATTAATTGCAATGAACTTGATCTTCTATCTTCTTGTCTTTACAACCTTTCTGTTAGCAAGTGGTTCTCTGTTGTATTATTTTCAAGACAAATTTATTTTTATCAATGGAAAAAAAATAGATAAAAATAAACCCTATAAGTTTACACAAACATTTAAGGAGGTTTTTATTAAAACTCCTGATAATAATCAGATCAATGCACTTCATTTTAAACGATCAAATCCCAGAGGAATTGTGTTATTTTGTCATGGAAACTATGGCAATTTATTTAAATGGGGACATCGGGTTTCTTATTTATTAGCATACAATTATGAAGTACTCGTTTTTGACTACAGAAGCTACGGAAAGAGTACCGGACATTTTAACGAAGAGAAAATGTACACAGATGTTCAAACAGTTTATAATTTCATAAATAAGGAGTATAAAGAAGAAAATATTGTAATATATGGGTATTCATTGGGAGGTACTTTTGCGACGAGAGTAGCTTCTCTAAATAACCCCAAAGAATTGGTATTAGAGGCCCCTTTTTACAATTTAAAAAAAGCAGTTCGCTACTATTCAAGAATTGCACCCACTTTTTTATTGAAGTATGCGTTTAGAACGGATAAAGATATTGTTAAGGTAACCGCCCCAATTACACTATTTCATGGAAACCAAGATCGTACTACTTCCTGTAAGCAATCTAAAGACCTACTAAAACTAAATACTTCCAATAAAAATGAATACATTGAGATAGATACCGCAACGCACCATAACGTGAGAGATTTTCTTATTTATAAAGATAAATTGAAAGAAATTTTAGCGCGCTAATGTCTTTATAAATCGTATTTTTGAAATTGACAAAGAGTAGCTTCATGAAGCATTTAGAAGATTTTTTAAAGAAAAAGAATTACTTAAAAATCAAATTAACCAAAATTGCGTCCAATCACCTAGAATTGAAAGCAAGAATTAATGGGGTAGAAGGATCTTTTATCCTAGATACAGGAGCTTCCAATTCTTGCGTAGGATTAGATGAAATAGAATACTTTAATTTAGATACTGAGGAAAGTGAGACAAAAGCAGCTGGAGCAGGTGCAATTGATATGGAAACAAAAAAATCTGAAAACAATTCTTTAAAAATTGGAAAATGGAAAACGAATAAATGCCATTTGGTATTGTTTAATTTGTGTCATGTAAATTCAGCTTTAGTTCAACACAATGCAAACGAAGTTCATGGAATTATAGGAGCCGATATTCTAGAAAAAGGAAAGGCAATCATCGATTACAATAAGAATGCTTTATATTTAAAAAAGAAAAAAAATAATTTAAAATAAAAAAGGATGAGTTTACAGAAAGAGGTAATGGATCAAATGAAAGCCGCTATGAAAGCAAAAGATACGGTTGCTTTACAGGCTTTAAGAGCTGTGAAATCTGCTTTTTTATTAGCAAAAACAGCTACTGGTTCTCAAGAAGAAATAACTTCAGAGCAAGAAGTTAACATCATTCAAAAGCAGGTAAAACAACGCAAGGATAGCGCTGCTATTTTCATAGAGCAAGGAAGAGAAGATTTAGCAGCACCAGAATTAGCTGAGGTAGCGATTTTAGAACAATTTTTACCGGAAGCACTGTCTGAAGAGGACATTGAAAAAGTTGTGCTAGAGACAATAGCCAAGCTAGGTGCAGCTGGAATGAAGGATATGGGTAAAGTAATGGGAATGGTCTCAAAACAATTGGCTGGTCAAGCAGACGGTAAAACCATTTCAGGAATTGTTAAAAAAAATTTAGCATAAAAAACTAAAAGGCCTCGTGGCGCAACTGAATAGCGCACTGGATTTCGGCTCCAGCGGTTGTAGGTTTGAATCCTACCGGGGTCACGAATAAATAGAAACTCTCCAAAAATACAAAGCTTGCTTTTGTATTTTTGGAGAGTTTCTATTTTCAAAGCGGAGCTTTGTTAGGAAGGGCGCAGCCAATCCTATGTCGTGTATTTTTGGAGAGTTTCTATTTTCAAAGCGGAGCTTTGTTGGGATGGGCGCAGCCAATCCTATTTGGTGGATTTTCAAAGCGGAGCTTTGTTAGGATGGGCACAGCCAATCCTACCGGGGTCACAATTTATCTCCAAGAATCATAAATTATTTTTGGGGATATTTTTTTATAGCTGAGATTTCCTTCGATAAAATCGGCTATTTGATTTAGTTTTTGGTGGAGTTTTACATATTTGAATAAAGGATATAGATTAAGATAATTTTATTATTTTTTAAAATTATCTTTCATAAAGTCTCTTGGTGATTTTCCATATTGTTTTTTAAAAGCTTTAGTGAAATAATTATGAGAATTAAACCCTACGGCAAAACCAACTTCATTTATGCGATAATCACCAGACTTCATTAAAACTATAGCGTGTTTCAATCGTATATTTCTGATGAATTCTGTAGCTGATTGATTGGTAAGTGATTTTAGTTTTCTATGAAGATGTGTTCTACTAAGGTTTAAGCTTTTAGCAAAATCTTCTACTGTAAAATCATAATTTGAAATATTATTCTCAACAGTGTCTATTGCATTTTCTATCAACTTCTTATCTATGTTCAAAATGTTTACTTCTTCATCCCATTCTTCTTGTTTGGAAGCAAATAAGGAACGTAGTGTTTTTCTTGAATTCAAGAGGTTATCAATTTGAGAAATCAAAAACTCCTCATTGAAGGGCTTAGAGACATATGCATCCGCTCCAGATTGCATTCCTGAAATTTTATCTTGTACCGTACTCAAAGCCGTAAGTAAAATAACTGGGATATGGCTTATTCTAATATCCTGCTTTATTCTTTTACATAATTCAATACCATCCATTTCGGGCATAATTATGTCAGAAATAATCAAATCGGGATGAAGTGATATGATTAAATTAAGGGCTTCTTTACCATTCTTGGATTTTACTACTCTAAAATGATTAGATAGAGATTCTACCAAGAACTCCAATAAATCAGGGTTATCTTCTGCAATTAATATAAGAGCCTCTTGATTGTCAATGGTTTTATCATTTTTTACCTCAGGAGCATTGTAGTTATTAGTTTCAGAGTCGCAATCAAAAGATTTTAAACCTAGCATTGTACTGGGATATTCATTAAAAGTGTTGGGTTGATGGATTGGCAAATAAATATAGAATGTTGTCCCAACTCCTTTCAGACTCCTTACAATCAATTGACCATTATGAATATTGATATAGTTAGTTGTTAAGGACAATCCAATTCCAGTACCATTTACACTATTTTGATTGTTGTCCTTTATTTGGTAAAAGCGCTCAAATAATTTTGGTAAATTTTCTGATGAAATTCCAAAACCAGAATCTGAAATGCTAATTTCTACAAAGTCACTATGCAATTCTTTACCAATAGAATAATTAAACCAACTGTCTTCTATTTCCGTTTTTATATTTCTCTTAATTTTTAAAGTTATACTGCCTTGGTCGAGAGTGTTTTTAAAGGCATTAGATAAAATATTCACCAATACCTTATCTATTTTGTCAGCATCAAAGTCCATTTTAAGGCTTGTAAATTCGGTAATGAAATTATAATTGAATCTTCGCTGGCTAGCAAGTTCTTCAAAACAATCAAATACATTTTTACAAAATGAAATAACATCGGTATTGATTGGGCTTAATTTTAATTTTCCTTGATCAATTCTTCTAAAATCTAAGAATTGATTGATGAGCCTTAATAAACGATCTGTATTGTTTTTTATGAGCGCTAGTTGCTTACGGGACAAGTCAGTGTTTTTAGGATTTCCTTTTAATAATCGGTTTACTGGTCCATTTATAAGGGTTAATGGCGTTCTAAATTCATGTGAAATATCCGTAAAAAACTGAAGCTTCATTTGATGTAATTTCTCTTCAGCTCCACTACGAATTTGGATCAGTTTTAATTTCAGTTTTAATTTTTGTCTATAAATAGTTTGTTTTCTAAAGAAGTAAAGGGCTGTTATAACAATCAAAACATAAAACAAATAGGCATACCAAGTTAGCCAGAAAGGTGGTGTAATTTGAATTGAAATTCTTGTTGGTGTTTCATTCCAAACCTCATTATTATTAGAAGCCTTAACTTCGAATATATAGTTACCTGTTGGGATATTTATAAATGAGGCTTGTTCCAAATAGTCAGTTGTAATCCAGTTATCCTCAAAATTCTTTAATCTGTATTTGTAGTTGTTTTTTTCTGGGTGGATATAATTGTTGGTTATGAACTGAAACCTAAAAGAATTTTGTTTATAATTCAATTTTAATGAATGGGTATTACTTATGCTTTCTTTAAGGATACTATTTTTATTAGCTGGAACAACCTTTTTGTTATGAATGAACAATTCAGTAATGGTAGTAATTGGCGGGGTTAGGTTGGGAATAATCTTATTTGGCTGAAATCTAATCAAGCCATTGGAGCCTCCAAAATAAAGCTCATCATTATTAGATTTTAGTGCTGCGGTTGGATAAAAATTATTATTCTTTATGCCCCTATTACTATCAAAATGTTCAATAGTATTTGATAGAACATTGAATTTATAAAGTCCATTGTCAGTAGCTATCCATAAATTTTGTTTTTGATCCTGAAGTATTGAAAATATTTCATTGCCATAGCCATCATTTTCCAAAGTAAAGTTTTCAATATCAAGTGAAATAGGGTTAAATCTACTGATGCCCTCACCATTACTACCTAACCATAATAAACCCTTTTCATCTTCATGGATATGATTAATAAAATTGTGTGAAATACTATTGGGATTATTCTTAATGTTATTATAACGAATAAATTTGGAGGTCCCTTTTCTTAGTAAATTAAGACCATTTTCAGTAGCAAACCATGTATTATTGTTTGTATCCTCGATGATATGGTTGACATTATTATTGGATATGGAGTTATGATCTATTGGGTTATGTGTGAAATTAGTAAAAGTCTTAGATTGGAAATTATAAAAATAGACCCCCAAAGGAAAATTACTAACCCATATTCCTTCATGGGTTGCTAGTATATTTAAGGCCTGAAGCCCTTCCTCAAAGGGTAATTCTAATCGCTCATATGTGTTTTGTCTTGCTTTTTTAAACAGTAAACCGTTTTTGTAGGTTCCTACCCACAAAGTACCGAATCTATCATAAGTTATTGATTTAATTTTCTTAATAGTTTCTCCCTTATAAATTACAGGATAGCTAGTGAAATCATTTGTTTCTGGGTTGTAACGGTTCAAATCATCAACATCAGTCCCGACTAATATTTCTGATGAATTAGGTATTTGCGCAAAACAACTTATAATATTGCTACTTAATGATTCTTTAGAACTAGATTGGGTGTGATGTTGGAATGAGTTGTTGTATTCACTATGAAAACTGACACCTCCAAGCCATGTGCCAATCCAAATGTTAGCATTGGAATCTTTATATAAAGACCAAATAGAGTTATGAGGTAGGTTCGGATGTTTTTGTTGTTCTATTAAAAGTTTTAGCTCATTGTTATTAATTACAGCAACTCCTTTATCAGTTGCTACCCAAATATTATTATCATTTTTAATTAAACTTCTTATTTGATATCCAGTAAAGGCAACTATTTTGGCTTGGTCTGGGTCAAAGTAATTTGCTACCGAACCATCTGATAGATTAAGTGAAAGTAGACCTTTCGTACCATACCCTACCCACATAACATTGTTGTCAATTAGTACGGAGCTAATTCCATCTCTAAAGCTTTTTTTGAAAAACCTAAATCGATCAGAGCTTTTGGTTTTAAAATATATGTCACCATCTTCATAAAACACCCAGACGGTTTGGTCAGGTCCAATGGTTAAGTAGTTAACGATGTCAATTTTATGGTTTACATTTTGGTAGATGACACTTTTTGTTTCGGGATTATATATCCCAAAACCCTTTTCATCAGAAAGCCAATAGGAGTTGTTCTCATCTTGAAAAAATGAAATAATATCTTGACCAATTTTTTCATTAAACTGATTTCTAATTTCATGTCTTTTAAAATTGTTACTCCGGGTGTTATAAGAACATAGTCCATTTTCAGTAGCTACCCATAAAATTCCATTGTGGTCATTAAAAAGAGTATTGATTCTATTAGTAGATATAGTTGAGGAATCTTTTTCCAAATAGCTATACTTCTTAATTCTTACGGTGTTATAGGAAAACAGACCGTTATTGGTGCCAAACCACATAACTCCTTTACTATCTTCAATTATGGATGTCACTTGAGAATAAGCTATCCCTCCATCAGGGGTTACTTTCGACAATGAAACATGAAGATCATTTTGACAAAATATCCAAATTGGGATTAACAAGAAAAGAATACTATAAAGTCGATATTTCATAATACTAAACTACTAAATATATGGTTCAGCGAATAAAGATTTATGGAATAATGATAGCACTAATGTTACATCTAAGCAACATAGTTGCTAATATGGAACAATGTTACTTAAACCTGGAACAATAATCAAAATAATTTCTAGAACTAACCGCTAATTTTGCAATTATATAACCAATTGATAATTAAATAATATGAATCCAAAATTACAATTTAAAAAGGTATTTATTGCAATCATCACGTTAGTAGTATCTACTTGTATGTTTGCACAAATCAATGTGGAAAATTTTGACTACCCAGAATCTACACTGCTAATTGACCAGAGTATTGGTTTTACTGTACAAGGAAGTGATTCTCCTTCAATTTCTGTTTTAAGCCCAGGTTTAGAATATACTGGATTGGCTGTTTCGGGTGTTGGGAACGCTGCTCACATTAATATCTCTGAAGATGGCGATACGGATCCACTTACCTATGGCCCAGAAAGAATAGCCAAAAAACCCTTCTTCTCCTCTTCGGTAAGTTCAGGGACGGTGTATTTGTCATTTTTGGGGAATATTACAACCACAATCGGCGGAGACTATAATAATTTCTTTATTGCTGTAAGCGATTTCAATTCACAAAGGTTACGTGGAAGAGTAATGGCAAAAGAAGATAGTTCTGGGAATCTAATGTTTGGTTTTACTAAGGGCTACAGTACAGATATTAATTGGACAACAGACTTGTACAATTATAATGAAACTTATCTATTTGTGGTAAAATATGAATTTGTGGCAGGAGACAATAACGATGTAGCCAGTTTGTTTATTTTTGAACAAGGGGGGGATGGTGTGCCAATTACAGAGCCTTCAACTCCTACTCTTACCCCAAAAGATGGCAGCGGTAGCGATCTCACAAATATAAAAATACTTCATTTACGTCAACGAAAAGTAGAGGCTATTGTTGATGGACTCTCCTTAGGTATGAGCTGGAGCGATGTTATTTCAGAAACTCTAAATTTAGATTCTTTTGTCGCAAATCAACGCACTGTTAAGATATTTCAATCTGAGGATGGTAATTTCTTAAAGGTAGAGGTTTTAGGTGCTCATCTAGATGGAGATCACATGGTTAGCATCTTTAACTTAAATGGACAATTGTTACTAAAACAAAACACAAATAATCAAAATAGATTCACATTAGATACCAAAAACCAACTCCAAAATGGTGCCTATGTTTTGGGTATAAATGGTCCAAGTGGTAACTATCTTAAAAAGTTCATGTTTGTTAATTAATTTAAATCAGTGAGCCTGAAAAGTTATTGCATATCAATGTAGTTTCTTTTCGGGTCACCGTTTAATTATATACGATAATAAAGGACTCGAAATAATTTTAATTTTAAAATATCTAATCAAATAAATCAAATATTTATGAGCAACAAACTGATACTATTTAGACTAGTATTCTTAGTTTTTATTTTACTGACTTCCATTAGCCATGGTCAAGATAAAAATATTGAAGGTATAGTTAGTGATAATTCTGGAGTCCCATTACCAGGTGTAACAGTCATTCTAAAAGGAACCAATTTCGGTACAAGTACCGATTTTGACGGAAATTTTAATTTGACCGTTAATACAGGTGAAATTATAGTTTTTTCATATGTGGGCTTTAAAACTAAAGAAGTAAAAATAGGGAATTCTAATACCTATAATATTATTTTGGAAGAAGAAAGTACGGCTTTAGACGAAATTGTCGTAGTTGGATACGGAACTCGGAAAAAGAGCGATATTATTAGCTCTGTTACCACAGTGAAATCAGAAGACCTAAACAGGGTACCTTCTTCAGATATTGGAGATATGCTAAAAGGACAAGCTGCTGGAGTATTTATAACACCGGGAGATTCTGGTCCAGGTAGTTCATCCAATATTCTTATTCGCGGTCAAAGTTCTATTAACGGAGGTAACAATCCTATTGTAATTGTTGACGGTGTTCCAGTAGGTAGCATCAACGATGTAAATTCAAATGATATCGCTTCTATGGAAATATTAAAAGATGCAGCTGCACAAGCCATATACGGAGCTCGGGCATCAAACGGTGTCATCCTTATTTCTACCAAACGTGCAAAAGAAGGAAAAGCATCGATAAGCTATAATGGGTATTTTGGAATGCAGTATATTAATCGAAATTTCGATGTTTATACTCCTGATGAATATGCTATGCTCAAAAGAGAAGCATTTAGAACGGTAAATGGTGGATTATATTTACCAGATCAAGATGTTTTTACGGCAATAGAATTAGAATCTTTACAAAATGGAAATTCCATTGATTGGTTTGATGAAGTACTTAAAGTAGCACCAATAGAAAATCATAATTTTAATTTTTCGACAGGTTCTGAAAAGACAAAAGTATACACAGGTTTTAATTTTCAAAAACAGGATGGTGTTATTCCAGGAACAGATTTTCAAAGATTAATTATTCGTCTTAATGTAGATCAAAAGCTTAATTCGTGGTTAAGTTTAGGCCTTAATACTAATTGGAATATTTCCAAGAAAAACGATCCGGGAACAGGCAATACATTGGAAAGACTAGTTAAAGCTAGTCCTCTAGGTGTTATATATGATGAGAATGGCGACCTAGCATTAAATCCATCAGGGTTCCAAGAAAGCATTAACCCACTTCTCGATTTAGATTCAACTGAAAATCTAGAGAATAATAGAAATGATATCATGAATGTGTTTTTTGATGTCAAACCTTTCAAAGGGTTCAATTATAGGTTAAATGTCAGCAGACGTTCATGGAATCAAAGGGCAGAAGAATATTCAACAAGCAAATCGAATGTTGGGTTTCAAAATGGTGGACTTGGACAGGGTAAAATTACTTTTCAACAATCTTCGGAATGGCAGTTAGAAAACATTTTTAATTATGATTTTGAAAAGAATAATCATAATCTGGATCTTACTTTTGTACAAAGTATCAATGAAAGAAGAAATGACTATTTTAGAAATAAAGCATCAAATCTACAGAACGATATAGTAGGTATTTACGGATTGAGTTCCGCTGAGTTTAATGAACCACTAATAAGTGCTTCAGAACGATCATTACTTTCTTTTGTAGGAAGAGCACAATATGGTTTTAATGGGAAGTATTATTTAACTGCCTCTTTTCGTGTAGATGGTTCCTCTGTATTCGGAACCAATAACAAGTGGGGGTATTTCCCTGCCGTTGCAATGGGGTGGAACGTTCATAAAGAGGACTTCATGGAGGATGTAAATGTTCTAAATAACTTAAAATTGCGTTTTAGTTATGGTAGTGTTGGTAATGAGGGTATTAGTCCATATGGAAGTTTAAGTACGGCAGAGCAGCGGGATTATATTTTCAACGATATTAAAAGTTCAGGGTATATTCCTGGAAATTCATTGCCAAACCCAAATTTAAAATGGGAGACCTCAACAACTTTTAACGCAGCAATAGATTTTGGATTATGGAAGAACCGTGTATCAGGTACTTTTGAATATTATAATACGCGAACCAAAGACCTTTTAGTTAATAAAACCTTAAATGCCGCATTAGGATATACTAGGATATTAAGTAATGTTGGCGAAATTGAAAATAAAGGATATGAGCTTGCAATAAACGGATATATTGTTGATAATAAGGATTTTAAAATAAATGCAGGAGTTAATTTTTCTTCAAACAAGAATAAAATAATTTCATTGTTTGGTTTAGATGAAGATGCAGATGGTATTGAAGATGATGATGTCGCCAATCAATGGTTTATAGGCTATCCAATTGATGTAGATTACAATTATAAGTATGCTGGAATTTTTCAATCTCAGGAAGAAATAGATAACTCTCATCAACCTTATGCTGAAATTGGAAGTATTAGATTAGTGGATGTAGATCCTAATGATGGGGACTTGAATCCGGATGACCGTGTAATTACTAAAAAAGATCCAGATTGGTATGGAACATTTAGTTTAGATGTTACTTATAAAGACTTTGATTTCTCTGCTCAAGCAACTGCAGTTCAGGGTCGTAAAAGAAATAATCCGTACTACTATAGTTACAATCAGGGCGGTGATTTAAGAGGGCTTTTTAATGGTATAAAACAAAATTATTGGACACCGGAAAATACAACGGGTAATTGGCCTAGACCAAATGGTGGAGACAGTCCTGATTTTTTAAATACTCTAGGGTTACAAGATGCCTCATTTTTCAGAATTTCGCTACTTACGTTGGGTTATACACTTCCTGAAAGTTTAATGAATAAATTAAATATGGGCAGTGTAAGGCTTTATTCTACAGCTCGTAATCCTGTTACTATAACTGACTATAAGTCCTATAGTCCGGATCAAAACCCAAATGCCTATCCAGAGCAGGTCTCAGTAGTATTTGGTTTACAGATTACATTTTAAATATGAATTTAAATAACTTAATAAAAATGAAAAGAATTAATTATTTAATTGGATTGGCTATAACTGCGATGTTGTTTTGCACATCCTGTAATGACTTCTTACAAGAAGAACCAATAGATGAAATTTCAACAGATTATATTTATTCATCTTTTGATGGTATCGATGTTGGCGTTACGGCATTATATAACAGGCTACGTCAAAACAATGCTACCGCACGAAGTGGAGATGGTTTCAAAGCTAATGCTTTTACCTTAGTAGGAACAGATTTAGGGCAAATGAGAACATTTTTTACACCATATGACCCCGCTAAACATAACGCAACTTTAGGTTTTGCTAATCAGAAATGGGTAAGTTCTTATCAAATTATAGATAGAGCAAATGCTATTATTACAGCAGCACCAAACTTAGAACAGAATGATAGATTAGAAAAATTAGTCGCACAGGCTAGGCTGATAAGAGGAGAAACTTATTTTGATTTACTTCGTATGTATAGCAATATTTTGTTGGATACCATTCCTACGACTGCTGATAACTATCAAGATATAGTTGAGTACGTTCCGGCAAATCAAGAGGATGTTTATGAGCTTATTGATAGTGATTTTGATTATGCTATTGAAAACTTAAACTACACAGAAGATTTTGGAAGATACAATCAAGCAGTAGCACGTCATTTAAAAGGAAAAAGTGCCATGTGGCAAGGTAACTGGAGCGAAGCAGTTTCTCAGTTTGATGCCATTATAGACGATGGTACTTATCGTCTTATTGAGTTGGATAAAGTTTTTGGACAAGATTTGAATCATGCAGAAGCCATGGCTGTATACCCTAGAGATCAAACGCTGGGTGATTCTGATGATCTTGCAGGAGGTGATGATATTTGGTATAGTTCTTTTTTTAACAATCGTTATTATGAGCTTAATTCAAATGAAATGATACCTAGTGTTGAATTAGGTGGTAACTCTTTAGGATGGGCCTTTCCTAACGATTATTTACAATCACTTTATGATCAAGATAATGATATTAGATATACGACCTATTATTATCCAACAGTATTAATCTCCAATAACCCTAACCATCCAAATTTTGGCAATGAAGTTATCGGATACGAAGATAACTTTAGACGCTATCATTGGAGTTTGAAAAAATACCATGATGATGAGAAGCCGATTGGCTCAAACGGTAACTGGAAGGATTATCTCTATTATCGTTTTGCAGAAACATTAATGTTGGGAGCTGAAGCACATTGGAGAGCAGATAATGAAAATCCAAATAGTCCAAAAGCCTTAGAGTATATTAATAAGATTCGAGAAAGAGCTTTTGGTAATACAGATCATAACTTCACTGAGTTTACTTTAGAAACTTATCTTGAAGAATCAGCTAGAGAGTTAGCATTTGAAAAAAATCGATGGTATTTATTAAAAAGATTAGGTTTATTAGTAGAACGCCAAAATTTATATTATAGACACGGCTCTAATACAAGGAATAACAGACCGTTACCAATGGCACCTCATATGGTTAATTGGCCAATACCACAGGCTCAGCGCGATATAATGGGGCCGTCTTTCCCTCAAAATGAAGGGTATGATGAGTAGTTTAATACGTGATAATAACTTTTAAAATTAATAATTTATGATTTCCATAAAAAATACAATGAGAAATGTGTTTAGCATTTTTTTAATAGTGATGTTCATATCCTGTGAAGATGATATGACGGACAACAAACTAGAAGGTTATGAAGATATCCCAACGAATCTAAACCTAACTTACTCTTTGGATAATGAAAGTAGTGGTTATACAGTAAATTTTCAAGCTACGGCTGAAGGTCAGGTCTTTTTTCTCTTAAAAAAGAATTTGGATGATGACAACCCAGAAAGTTTTACTGAAAATAACTTTTCTGTTACCTATGATCAATTTGGAACCTATAATGCAGTACTAATTGCCCAAGGCATCAGAAAGGCGGCTAGTTTCGAGTTGGTAGTTGAAATTCCTGAAAAAGAACCAGCTGATTTCTTGACAACTGTTGAGCCATCCAGCGATGGAACAGGAATAGTTAACTTCAGTATGTCGGCTACAAATGCAACCAGCTATAAAATTGAGATATTTGAACAAGATGGAGTAACACTAACTCATGAGGAAACAACAACTAGTAACTCTTACACTTATATTTTTACCAATGATTTATTAGAACCTGTAACATTAAACCGCGTTGTTAAATTTACAGCCATCAATGGAACTGGGAGTCTAGAAAATACCGAGTCTTTTAGTGTAGATGTAGATGCAGGAGTCGCACCTCCCGAAAACTGGAGACTTTTCGATGATATGGACGGAGCCCAATGTGGTGGAATTTTATGGGATGCTCAAGGAGATTCTTCAGGGACATTGGCCTTGGCAGATTTACCCTCAAGTGTACAAAATGGAAATAGTTCCGCAACATTAAGATATTATTATAAACCAAGTGGAAGTCAATATGGTATCTTAAAGTATAGGGAAAAAGATGATGGAACTGAATTTGATTTTTCATTACAAAGTAAATTTAGAGTCAAAGTTTATTTACCTTCTACTGTAGAAGCTCCTGATGGAACAATTATTGACAATACAGACAACGCAGGGAAACGAATAGTTCGTCTTTATCTTGAAGATAGATATAGAACTGATGGTACGTCATATAGTGACTCATATAAGCGTAATGTGTGGATTGAAAAGGAAATATCTGCATTTGATAAATGGGTAACTCTTGAATTTGATTTTAGCAATCAAGACGATTATATATACCATGGTGCAGCTTATGGCTCTTACAAATATTACATCCCGGATGGATCTACAGAGAAAAACCCGGATAGGATGTATTTAAGAACCTATATAAATGGAGAAGCAGCATCGTCTACATTATTTTACTTTGATGATTTTGAATTGATAGGTATAGACGGCAACTCTTTAAATTTTGTATGCCCATAATTAAGCTCTTAGATTATTTTTCGAAAGAGTTTTATAGATTGTAGGAAACTCTTTAATATGAATTTAAATAAAAAAAAATACTCTTATGAAAACTTTTTTCAAACTAAAGGTTTTATTGAGTTTTACCCTTATCTCAACAATTTTTATTACAGGGTGCTCTGGGGATAATGACGATAACATTACTCCAATTGGGAATAGTGACGCTTATTATATAGACTCCATTAATGGAAATGATGATAATGATGGTAGCACTCCTGAAACGGCATGGAAAAGCTTTATCCATCTTAATCAAATAACTTTAAATCCTGGAAACTCTGTTAATCTTAAAAAAGGCAGTGTATGGAATGAAACTTTTAGATTTAGAGGTAGTGGCGATGAATCTAATCCTATTATAATAACAAGTTATGGAAAAGGTAATAAACCTAAATTTGCTCCTAAGGGCAAATCTTATGCTTTTTTAATTAGAAACCAAGAATATATAGAAGTTTCTGATTTGGAAATCACCAATTTAGGAGATACTCCAGCTGAAAACAGAAAAGGCATTTATGTGGAAGCAAAAGATTTTGGAGTGGTTCATCATTTATATTTTAGAAATATTGAAATACATGATGTTAATGGCGTACATGGCGGTTTAGTTGGTGGGAATTTTCAAAATAACAAATCTAGTGGAGGAATTGTTAGCGTCATTCTTGGGAATGCTGTGGAAACTTATTTTGACGATTTTCTTATTGAAAACTGCCACATTCACCATGTATCTCAAACAGGGATATACAATACCTCTTCATGGGAAGATAGAGAATGGCCAAGAAGTGGTGGTGTTTATGTAAATCTTTCATGGGTTCCAAGTAGAAATATGATATATCGTAACAATACTATTGAGCATATAGCTGGAAATGGCCTCATTCTTAAAAATGCTCATGCTCCTTTGGTTGAATACAATACCTTTGATTATTGTGGGGAGTTTACCTCAGGAAATGCAGCTTTTTGCTTTAATACAGATTATGCTTTATTCCAATACAATGAAGTCTCAAATACCATTACCAATATAGGAGATGTAGATTCAGGTGGATTGGATAGCGATTTCAAAACACGCTGGACTACATTTCAATATAATTATTGCCATAACAATGGAGAAGGTGGAATTTTAATTACTGGAGGACCAGCCAGATGGCCTACAGCTTTCAATTATGAAACGATTATCCGCTATAATTTACTGGCCAACAATGGAGATCATGCTATAAAGACCTCAGGGAATGTGATGAGTTTAAAGGTTTATAATAATCATATTTACTCAGATATAGATGAATCGATCGAGGTAATTCAACATAAAAGCTGGGATGGTTATTCAAGAAGTGCAGAATATTTTAACAATATTTTTTTTAGTAATGGAACCAATGGCTCTATAAGATTAGAAAGTAGTGCAGGAAATTCCATTCATGATAATATGTTTTCTGGAATATCTATGAATTCATCAGTAAGTACTACTGCAAATTTATGGAATGTTGCACCGATTTATAGTGTTGGATTTAACCCTCAACTAAATAGTGTAGAAAATTTCCGCCTGTCCACAAATTCACCTGGTATTGATGTTGGTGATAATAACCAACATGATGCCTTAAATGGTGAGGGTGAGGTTATTACAATCAAGGATATGTTTGGAAATGATGTGCCTCTTGGAGGTGGAGTCGATATAGGGATGGAAGAACAAGAGTGAGGTCTAATTACCATTCAAAAGCGTCTGTCATTGCATTTTTCAATTCAACATTATCAAATTAATTTTTTTTAAAAATAATCACAATAATGAATAAAAGAGCTATCTCTTTTTTAATAGCGATTTTTATCGCCTTAACAGTATCATCCCAATCCGAAAGAGTTAGTTTAATTAATAACAATTGGGGTTTTCATCTGGGAGATATTGATTTTGATAAGTATCAATCTCCATCGAAAGTGATACTATCAGAGGGTATAGAATGGGAAACCATCAACATTCCACATACTTGGAATAATAAGGATGCTATAGATGAAATCCCAGGCTATTACAGAGGAGTAGGGTGGTATAAAAAAACCATCGATCTTACAGCTGAAAAGTGCGACAAAAACGTAAAAACTCGAATATACTTCGAAGGAGTTAATCAAGTTACGGATGTTTATGTTAATGGAAATTGGGTTGGTCAACATAAAGGGGGGTACACTAGGTTTAATTTTGATATTACTGAGTTTCTAAATTTTGGAGAGTCTAATATATTGGCAATAAAGGTCGATAATAGTCATAATGAAGCGATTCCACCGTTATCTGCTGATTTTACTTTTTTTGGAGGTATTTACAGAGATGTTTACCTCATCAAACAAAATGCGATCCATTTTTTAATGGATGACTATGGTTCTTCAGGTATATATATATCCACTCCTAAAGTATCCAAAGAAGAAGGTCATGTAAGTATCAACTGTCTGATAAATAATAGCGAATATCAAAACAGAAACCTAACCTTGGTAAATCGTATTGAAGACAATCAAGGTTTAGTTATATCAGAAAAAAATAAAAAAATAAAAATCAGAAAGCACGATAAGCATTTTTCAATTAATGAAGCTTTTGTTATTGATAATCCACAGCTATGGTCCCCAGATACCCCGTATTTATATCAGGTAATAACGCAAATACAGGACTCAAAAACTGGAGTTGTGTTGGATGAGTCCATTGAACCACTAGGCTTAAGATGGTTTCATTTTGACCCAGAAGAAGGGTTTTTCTTAAATGGCGAGTATCTAAAACTCATAGGGACAAACCGCCATCAGGATTATTTTGAAAAAGGAAACGCTCTTACGAATGAAATGCATGTTAGCGATGTACAACTGTTAAAAGAAATGGGTGGCAACTTCTTGAGAATATCCCATTATCCCCAAGATCCTGTAGTCCTTGAAACCTGTGATCGATTAGGTATTTTGACCTCTATAGAAATACCTATTATTAATGCCATAACCGAATCCGAAGAGTTTATAGAAAATAGCCTTCACATGGCAGAAGAAATGGTGAAGCAAAATTTCAATCACCCCTCTTTAATTATCTGGGCCTACATGAACGAGGTGCTTTTACGCCCACCTTTTGATGAAAAAACTGAGAAAGAGTCTTATGCGTTATATACCAATAATATTGCAAAACTAGCGTCTAAGATAGAAGATAAAATAAGAATATTAGATCCTAGCAGATATACCATGATTGTAAATCATGGCGCTATAGATCTTTATATCAATGCAGGACTTTCAGATATCTCGATGCTTCTAGGATGGAATCTATACCAGGGATGGTACGGGGGTGTTTTTGAGAATTTTGATAAAGACCTTGATAAAATTCATCGTCTTTTTCCAAGCAAGCCCATAATCATTTCAGAATATGGAGCAGATGTACATCATAGGTTACACAGTTTTAGCCCCGAAAGGTTTGACTATACGGTTGAGTACGGCAATAAATATCATGAGTATTATCTAAAGGCTATTATGGCTCGCTCTTTTATAGTTGGAGCTAACATTTGGAATTTGAATGATTTCTATTCAGAAACAAGAGGCTATGCTATACCAAATACAAATTTAAAGGGAATAACTACTCTAAACAGGGAAAAAAAAGACACTTGGTGGTTGTATAAAACCAAACTTTCCAAGGAACCCATTATAAAATTCGGTCAGAATGAATGGAAAATTAGAGGTGGTGTATCTGAGACTGGAAAAGACTATTGTTTACAACCTGTAACTGTATATAGCAATAGTGATTCCGTACAATTAATTCATGATAATGTTGTCTACAATGCCGAGGTGATTGATTATATCGCCAGTTTTTCTATCCCCTTTACAAATGGTCTAAACAAACTTAAAGCAACAAGCACTTTTCAGACTAAAACTTATACCGATGTTTTGAATATTGATTTTAGGTTGGCACCGAATCAATTTTCAGAGTTTAGAGATGATTTTGATGAGTTAAATGTACTTTTAGGGACTAAACGAATTTATGAAGACCGTGTTAACAGTATGATATGGATACCTGAACAAGAATATGTTCAAGGAAGTTGGGGGTATATAGGAGGAAAACCCTACAGAGCAAAAACTAAATTTGGTAGTTTACCAAGTTCTGATCTGAATATCAAAGGTTCGCAAGATGATCCAATATACCAAACACAACGCGTTGGCATTAATGGCTTTAAGCTGGATGTTCCAAATGGCAAGTACTCTATTACATTACATTGGACAGAATTGGAGTCAAATATAAAACATGAGAAATTGGCTTATAATTTAGGAAATGACAGAGTATATGAAGGTTCCTCTAGTCGAATTTTTAATGTGATTTTGAACGGAGAATACATCGAGAAAAATTTAAATATTTCAGAGAAATATGGAGTTGAAAAGGCAGTTTCAGGCAAATACCAAATAAGTGTTATCGATGGAGAAGGAATCAAAATTAATTTTGAATCTGTCGAAGGTTTACCCATATTAAACGCTTTTCAAATAAGAAAAATTCAATAATCTAAAATATAAAAACTTACTTTATTTATACATCCATGAAGAAATACTCAATAACGTTTTTTATTGCTTTTAGCTCGATGTTTTTAGTGATTAGTTGTAATAAAAACGAAAGAGAAAAAAGTACTAACACAATAAGAAGACTGAATCCTAAAATTGAAAAAAAAGTAGATTCCGTTTTAAGTCTGATGCGTATAAATGAAAAAATAGGTCAGCTAGTTCAATATAGCGGAAAATGGAACGTAACTGGGCCTACCTCATCAAAAAAAGATCAGTACAAATTAGAAAAAATAAAAAAAGGGGAAGTCGGCTCTATGCTTAATGTTACGTCTGTAAAAACAGTTCGAAATATTCAAGAAATAAACATGAAACATTCGAGGTTAAAAATCCCCCTAATTTTCGCTTTTGATGTTATCCATGGTTATAAAACTATTTTTCCTATTCCATTAGGAGAAAGTGCAAGTTGGGATTTAGATATTATAGAACAGTCTGCCTCGATTGCTGCGAGAGAAAGTGCTGCTTCTGGGTTAAATTGGACATTTGCCCCAATGATAGATGTTTCTAGAGATGCTAGGTGGGGTAGAATTATGGAAAGTGCTGGAGAAGATGTTTACCTAAATAGTGTAATAGGAGTAGCTCGAATCAAAGGTTTTCAAGGGGATGACTTGTCAGACGATTTAACCATTGCAGCTTGTGCCAAACATTTTGCTGGATATGGATTTGCCGAAGCAGGAAGAGAATACAATACAGTAACCATTGGAGAAAATGAATTGTATAATACCATTTTACCTCCCTTTAAAGCTGCTGCACAAGCAGGGGTAGCAACTTTTATGAACTCATTCAATGATATTGATGGTATTCCATCTACAGGACATAAACATTTACAACGAGATGTTTTGAAAGGCACATGGAAGTGGAATGGACTTATAGTTTCAGATTGGGCCTCTATTGGAGAAATGAAGGCTCATGGTTTTGCAAGAGATAAAAAACATGCTGCAGAAATTGCATTAAATGCGGGTTGCGATATGGATATGGAATCTTATGCTTACGAAAGCAGTTTATATACTTTATTGGATGAAGATAAAGTTGATATTGAACAAATAGATGATGCCGTAAGACGTGTTCTCCGCTTAAAATTTCAATTAGGATTGTTTGATAATCCATATAAATATTGCGACGAAGAGAGAGAAAAAAAAGAGGTTTATACCAAAGAAAACTTAAGTATTGCCAGAGATGTTGCTAAAAGATCGATTGTTTTGCTTAAAAATGAAAATAAACTTCTACCTCTTTCAAAAAACATAAAACGAATAGCAGTAATTGGTCCTATGGCCAATGATAAAGATACACCACTAGGGAATTGGAGAGCTAAGGGAGAGTACAATTCTGCAGTTTCTTTGCTAGAAGGAGTAAAAAGCATGGTAGGAATAAATACTGAAGTCCTTTATGCAAAAGGTGTAGATTTAATTATACCTAACATTAAACCGGGTGAAAACCAGTACAAGTTACCCTTAAAGTTTAATACTACTGATAATTCTAAAATTGCTAGAGCTGTAGAAGTAGCAAAAAAATCTGACGTAGTTTTATTAGCAATTGGTGAAAACGCATATCAAACAGGAGAAGGAAGGAGTCAGACCAACATTGGACTTTTAGGATTACAAAACAAATTGCTAGAAGCTGTATACAAGGTAAATAAAAATGTAGTTGTGGTTTTAATGAACGGCAGGCCTTTAGACTTAACTAAAGTATCAGATACTGCTCCTAGTATTTTAGAATGTTGGCATTTAGGGTCTCAGTCTGGAAATGCAATTGCAGATGTAATTTTTGGTGATTATAACCCCTCAGGAAAATTGCCAGTGTCATTTCCACATCATGTAGGTCAAGAACCGCTTTATTATAGCCAAAAAAATACTGGTCGCCCATCGAGTACTAAAAATGTTTTTTACTCAGGTTATAGAGATGCGCCAAAGACAGCTTTATATCCATTTGGATTTGGTTTAAGTTACACAACCTTTAGTTATGACAACCTACAATTAGACAAAAAAGAAACCACAGTTAATCAAAATATAAACGTTTCTGTCAATGTCAAGAATACAGGTGACACAACAGGAGAAGAAGTGGTTCAGCTTTATATTAGAGACCTTGTAGGAAGTCTTGTAAGACCCATAAAAGAATTAAAAGGATTCGAAAAGGTGAAATTGAAACCTGGTGAATCTAAAACAATAACTTTTACGCTTAATGCTAAAACATTACAGTTTTATACAGCCCATAAAAAATGGGAAGTAGAGCCAGGAGAGTTTAATGTTTGGGTAGGAGGTGACTCTAATACTTCTCTCATGAAAAGCTTTAGTGTCATTGAATGATAGATTCAATTTTAAAATTAAAAAAAATAGAATGAGTAAAGTAGTTGTAGTAACAGGAGCTGGTGGGGTACTTTGTAGTACCTTGGCGAAAGCCCTTGCGAAAGAAGGGCATAAGATTGCAGTATTAGACTTGAGAATTGATGCCGCAAATAAAGTGGCAGAAGAAATCAATAGTGAAGGAGGAACAGCAATCGCTGTAGCTGCTAATGTATTAGAAAAAGCATCTCTTGATGCAGCAAAACTTGCAGTAAATAACACCTTAGGAGCTTGTGATATTTTGGTCAATGGTGCTGGAGGAAATCACCCCTTAGGAACAACTTCCAATCCACATTTGTTAGAAAAAGATTTGTTAAACAATTCAGAAGGGTTCAAAACCTTCTTTGATTTAGACCCTAAAGGAATTGAGTTTGTGTTTAACTTAAATTTTATTGGAACCCTTTTGCCAACCCAGGTTTTTGCAAAAGATATGGTTGGACGAGATGGCTGTAGTGTATTAAACATTTCCTCTATGAATGCTTATACACCACTTACTAAAATTCCAGCATATAGCGGAGCCAAAGCAGCCATCTCAAATTTTACCAAATGGTTGGCAGTACACTTTTCAAAAGTTGGGATTCGTGTTAACGCAATAGCTCCAGGGTTTTTCCTGACCAATCAAAATAGAACCTTGCTTACTAACGAAGATGGAAGTTTAACTCAAAGAGGACAACAGATTATAGATCAGACACCCATGGGAAGGTATGGCAACCCAGAAGATTTGGTAAGTAGTACTTTATACTTGTGTGATGATTCTTCATCTTTTGTAACGGGAATCGTAATTCCTATTGATGGAGGTTTCTCTGCATATAGTGGAGTTTAATTTATAAATAATTGAATAAATATGGAACAAACTTGGAGATGGTACGGACCCAATGATCCCATTTCATTATCAGATATAAAGCAGGCTGGAGCGACAGGAATTGTTTCAGCATTGCACCATATTCCTAATGGTGAGCTATGGACTTTGGAAGAAATTCAAAAACGAAAAAAAACCATTGAATTAGCAGGTTTAACATGGAGTGTGGTAGAAAGTATTCCAGTACATGAAACTATTAAAACTCGCTCAGGAAATTTTCAAGCTTACATTGAAAACTATAAAACAAGTATTGAAAATCTAGCCTCATGTGGAATAAAAATTGTGTGCTATAATTTTATGCCTGTTTTGGATTGGACTCGTACAGATTTGGGGTTTCAAGTTCAGGACGGATCCAAAGCGCTCCGTTTTGATGTCATTGCCTTTGCTGCTTTTGAATTATTCCTATTGAAAAGACCTGGTGCGGAAACAACTTATACCAGCGATCAAATTGCACTGGCCAAGGAATATGTAAAATCACTTTCAGAAGAAAGTAAAAAAGACCTTGTAAAAAATATTATTGCAGGTCTACCTGGAGCAGAAGAAGGTTATACCCTAGAACAGTTTCAAGGTATTTTAGACACTTATAAAGACATAGAAGCAGATACTTTAAGAGAAAACCTCGTTTCCTTTTTAAAAGAAATCATACCGGTAGCATCAAAAAATGAAGTGTTAATGTGTATACACCCGGATGACCCTCCATATCCCATTCTTGGATTACCGAGAGTGGTGAGTACAGAGGCTGACTATGCTTACTTATTTGATAATGTTCCTGATATTTCTAATGGGATTACCTACTGTACAGGCTCTTTAGGTGTAAGAGCTGATAATGACTTGATACAAATTTTAAAACGATTTGCAGACCGTGTTCACTTTTTGCACTTAAGAAGCACAAAGCGGGATGAACAAGGTAATTTTTATGAAGCCAATCACCTTGAAGGTGATGTAGATATGTATGCTGTAATAAAGGAAGTATTGACGGAACAAAAAAGACGTTTAGAAACAGGTAGAAAAGATACGAAAATCCCCATGCGTCCGGATCATGGCCACCAAATGTTAGATGATTTGCATAAAAAAACCAATCCGGGATATTCAGGGATTGGAAGGTTAAGAGGTTTAGCAGAGCTTAGAGGTTTGGAATTAGGAATTAAAACCAGTTTGAACTTATGAGCCAAATAAATTCAAAAAACTTTATAACAGACAATTTTCTCTTAAACTCCCAGGAGGCAGAAGTGCTGTATCATGAATATGCAAAAGATTTGCCTATCATAGATTATCACAATCATTTGTCGGCTCAACAAATTGCAGAAAACAAACCAGTAAATAACATAACCAATGCTTGGTTGAGTGAAGATCATTATAAATGGCGGGGAATGCGTGCCAATGGAGTTGAAGAAAACTTTATTTCCGGAGATGCTTCTAAAGAAAAAAAGTTTATGAAATGGGCAGAAACAGTTCCTAACACCTTAAGAAATCCATTATTTCACTGGACACAGTTAGAGTTGAAGCGTTATTTTAATATTGATGAAATATTACAACCCAATAATGCTTTGGAGATTTATTCAAAAACGAATAGGGTTTTAGAAACAAAAACACCCGCCCAATTGTTAGAGCAGATGATGGTTGAAGTAATCTGCACAACAGATGATCCTACAGATGACTTAAGATATCATAAACAAATAGCAAAGGCTGGATTTTTCACAAAAGTTTACCCAACCTTCAGACCAGATAACTTGTTTTTTATTGGGGAACAAAAATTTGATGCCTATTTAAGAAAGCTTGAAGATTGTGTCAATTTCTCTATCAGTAATTATTCAAATCTTTTAAAAGCCATTGATAACAGAATAGATTTCTTCCATGAAAATGGCTGTAAACTATCAGATTACGGAATTAGTGGTGCTTTTTCTTTTGTGGATTTTGATGACGATGAAATCCAATGGATTTATGATAAAAACCTGAGGGGAGTTAAACTAACAGAACTTGAAATACAACAATACAGGTCGAGTCTTTTAATATATTTAAGCAAAAAGTATCACGAAAAAGGTTGGGTGCAACAATTTCATTTAGGAGTCATAAGAAACAATAATGATCGATTAAATGAACTTATTGGCGCTGATGCTGGCTGTGACTCTATAGCAGATTATCCAATGATTGAAGCATTGTCAACGTTTTTAAATGCTTTGGATCGTACAGATCAATTGGCAAAAACTATTACTTACAATTTAAATCCATCACAGAACGAAGTTTTTGCAACCATGATGGGAAATTTTAATACCGGAGGTGTTCCCGGTAAAATGCAATGGGGTGCTGCTTGGTGGTTTTTAGACCAAAAAGACGGTATTGAAAGACAACTCAATGTACTTTCAAATATGGGCTTGCTAAGTAAGTTTATAGGAATGCTCACAGATAGTCGTAGCTTTTTGTCTTTTCCGAGACACGAATACTTCAGAAGAATATTGTGTGATGTGATGGCAGAAGACATTAGAAAAGGGTTGGTTCCCAATGATATTTCTTTTATTGGGAAAATGATTGAGGATATTTGTTATAACAATGCAATCAATTATTTTCAATTTAACAACTACAAATAAATTTTTATGAACAAGAAGCAAAACATAGGCAACTATCGCTATAGAATATTAGGACTTTTGATGTTTGCAACAACTATCAATTATTTTGATCGAAGTCTTATAGGTGTGATGGCGCCAACATTAGAAAAAATGTTTGAATGGACCAATAGCGATTATGCTAATATTATGATTTCTTTTAAAGTAGCCTATGCAATTGGGCTTTTGACAATGGGTGGTATTATAGATCGCATAGGGACTAAAAAAGGATATACATTATCCATTGTAATCTGGAGTATTTTTGGAATGTTACATGCATTGGTGCGTCCTGGGTTTAGTGTGATTGGATTTGCTGCTGCAAGATTTGGATTGGGAATTGGAGAGGCTGGAAATTTTCCAGCTGCCATAAAAACTACTGCTGAATGGTTTCCAAAAAAAGATCGTGCTTTTGCAACAGGCCTTTTTAATGCTGCAACTAGTATTGGAGCTATTGCTGCTCCATTCGTAATTGGACGGATTGTCCACGAAAACGGTAAAAACTGGCAAATCCCCTTTTTAATTACCGGATTCCTAAGTACAATTTGGGTTATTTTATGGCTTAGAACCTATAAAAAACCTGAAGTTCATCCAAATGTAACTAAAGAGGAGCTAGCGTATATTCAAGAAGATTCAGAAGTGGAAAATGAAGAAAAACTTCCATGGAAAAGTGTTCTTAATAAACGTCAGACTTGGGCTTTTTCTGTAGCAAAAATTACAGATGCAGTATGGTGGTTTTATCTTTTCTGGGGAGCCAAATTCTTAGCAGACTCCTTTGAGGTGAATATTAAAAACATTGCTTTACCCTTTTTTATTATTTACATCTTGGCAGATGTTGGAAGTGTTTTTGGGGGGTATCTTTCAGGAACTTTCATTCGAAAAGGATGGACCGTCAATAAGGCTAGGAAAAGAACATTATTGATTTGTGCTTTAATTATACTGCCAGTTAGTTTTGTGGCCTTTACTGAAAGTAAATGGGTCGCCGTTTTCCTTATAGGTCTTGCTGCGGCAGGTCATCAAGCTTGGTCTGCTAATGTATTTACGCTAGTTTCTGACGTATTCCCTAAAAAAGCAATAGCCTCTGTAGTTGGTATAGGTGGAATGGTTGGCATGATAGCAGGTATTCTAGCAGACATGGTATTGGGGTCGGTTTTAGATTCAGCAGGTAATAGTGGTTACTTCTGGGCTTTTCTTATAGCAGGATCATTATATCTTACAGTCTTAGGGATAGTACATTTATTGATGCCAAGAATGACTCCTTTAGACGGTAATTTAAAGCCTGTAAACAAAAAAATATAATTTAAGTTGTTAATTTAATACGATTAAACAAATGAAAAAAGTAGTGACTTTTGGTGAAATCATGTTGCGCTTAGCGCCCCCTGGGTATTTACGTTTCTCTCAGACCAATTCTTTTGATGTCATCTATGGCGGTGGTGAATCCAATGTAGCTGTATCACTTGCCAACTATGGCGTTCCTGTACGTTTTGTAACACGCGTTCCCAATAATGATATTGGAGAGTGCGCCCTTATGGAGATGCGAAAACGCGGTGTAGAAATCGATTTTATGCTTTGTGGAGGTGACCGTCTTGGGATTTATTTCCTTGAAACTGGAGCTGTGAGTCGTGGCAGTAAAGTAGTCTATGACAGAGCACATTCGGCCATGTCTGAAATTGAGCCAGGAATGGTGGATTGGGACAAAGCCTTTGAAGGTGTGGAATGGTTCCATTGGACAGGGATTACCCCTGCCATTTCACAATCTGCAGCAGATGCCTGTTTGGAGGCATTGAAGATCGCTAGTGATAAAGGAATTACGATTTCTACGGATTTGAACTACCGAGCCAAGCTTTGGAAATACTGCGACGATGCACACCGTGAGAAAATCATGACCGAGCTAACGTCGTATTGCGACATTGTACTCGGTAACGAAGAAGATGCGGAGATGCACTTTGGTATTAAGCCTGAAGGTATAAAGGTACAAACCCAAGGACATGATGTAAAAGCTGAAGCGTTTTTATCTGTATGTAAACAAATGATGGAGAAGTTTCCTAAAGCCAAAAAAGTAATTACAACACTACGAGGATCGATATCAGCATCCCACAATACTTGGGCTGGGGTGTTATATGATGGAAAAATCATGTATGACACCACCCGGTATCAAATCACAGATATTGTAGATCGTGTAGGTGGTGGCGACTCGTTTATGGGCGGACTTATTTATGGATTACTAAAATATCCAGACAACGATCAACATGCACTAGACTTTGCTGTAGCAGCATCTTGTTTAAAGCATACCATTAAAGGGGATGCGAATCTTGTGACGGTAGCTGAAGTAGAAAAACTCATGGGTGGCGATGCATCAGGTCGTGTAGCCCGTTAAAACAAAAGATATGGCACAATTTACAAGAATTGAAGTTGCACAAACAATGAAAAAAAGTGGTATGGTACCACTTTTCTTCCACAGTGATGTAGCAGTAGCTAAAAAGGTTCTCAAAGCCTGTTATGACGGCGGTGCACGCTTAATGGAGTTTACCAACCGAGGTGATTTCGCACTCGAAGTGTTTACCCAACTTACCAAGTATGCCGTGAAAGAACTTCCTGGAATGATTATGGGTGTAGGCTCGGTTACAGACGCAGCTGCTGCATCCGCTTTTATGCTTAACGGCGCAAACTTTGTAGTAACACCCGTGCTTAGAGAGGATATTGCAATGGTTTGTAACCGCCGAAAGGTATTGTGGTCTCCAGGGTGCGGCTCACTAACGGAGATTGCAAAGGCTGAAGAATTGGGTTGTGAGATTGTTAAATTATTTCCAGGAAGTACCTATGGACCTAGCTTTGTAAAAGGAGTACTAGCACCCCAACCATGGACAAGTATTATGCCCACAGGAGGCGTAAGTCCAACTGAGGAAAACCTCAAAAGCTGGTTTGAAGCTGGTGTTTATTGCGTTGGGATGGGCTCAAAACTCATGGCAAAACAGGCCGATGGTTCTTTTGATTACAATAAAATCGAACAACAGACCAAACAAACATTGATGCTTATATCTTCTTTTCGAAAATAATCGATTAGGGTTCAAATTTGATATAGTTTATTCAAATCATATTCAAAATAGTTCGATTTCACTCCCCTATCCTCTCAAAAAATTCAAAAGATAAATGGTCTAAAAGCTGATGGGATTGTGAAAAAATTAGCTTATAAAGCAAAGGATATCATTGAAAAACAAATAAATCCTGAGGGTTACAACATAGGAATAAATTGGAGTCGCTTCTAGGCAAACAGTAGTGCATTTTCATTGTCTCATTATTCCAAGATTTATGGGACGATGTTGACAACCTAAAATGAGTTGTGAGGCATTGTATAATGCATAAATGCTACTATTAACTGTTGAGTAACAATTTTATATCTTTCCCAACGTCTTTCAATAAATTCGAACTTTCAAAAGTTTGGGTCACGAATAAATAGAAACTCTCCAAAAATACAAAGCTTGCTTTTGTATTTTTGGAGAGTTTCTATTTTCAAAGCGGAGCTTTGTTGGGATGGGCGCAGCCAATCCTATGTCGTGGATTATGAGTCGTAGGTTTACTTACTTTTCTGTATCGTTTTAATTTCAACTAGTAGTCCTTCGATAAATTTAACAATCAAGTGGTTAACATTAATTTTAGCTGTTTTTTTTATGTCTTTAGTTTGCGATTAAGAGGTTGATAGTTGGACTGCAATTTCTTTTTTTTTATCGATTAATCAGATCTTTCAGATTCCATTCTTTTAAAAAGTCTTAATAATTCATCGCTTTGTAATTTTTCTATATTATCTAATATTCGCTTTTCATCGTTGAGGTTCTTATCACAGTTTTCGATGATTAAAGCCTGTAACCTTGCTTTGTTTTCAATATTTGTTAATAGTATTTCAGAAAGCATTGTATTAAGCTTTGCTGGTTGATTTTTAGTTAATTTATATAAATTAACTTTTAACGTTTTTGATTCCATTCTTTTTAAGTTTAGGGTGTATGTTTCTTAAAATAGGTAAAATTATTTATTACAGATTATATAGGTGCTTTTTCCGATTCAAACTTTTGATTTTTTCGACTAAAGGATTTAAATATACCATGACTCAAAATTTATGTTTTGTAATTTGCAAGTGTAAAATTTATAAAAAAATCATGAAAAAAATTACTACACTATTTATTTTGTTTTGTACTTTTATTTTAAAAGCACAAACACCTACACCTATTAATGACGCTAACTTTAAACAAGCTGTAAATACTTGTTTATCCACAAATCCAGCAGATGGTATGTGTAGTGAATCTGAATACGGAGCAATGCCAAATTGGGATGTAAGTGCCGTTACTGATATGTCCGATGCATTTAGAAATAAATTTGATTTCAATGGAGATATTAAGGATTGGAATGTAAGTAATGTTACAAATATGTACCGAATGTTTCAGGATGTATCTTCCTTTAACCAAGATATAAGAGATTGGGTTGTCAGAAATGTTCAAAATATGAGTGGTATGTTTCAGGATGCAACTTCCTTTAATCAAGATATAGGAGGTTGGAATGTCAGTAAAGTTACGAATATGAGTAAAATTTTTATGGATGCAAAAGATTTTAACCAAGATATAGGTAATTGGATTGTCAGTGATGTTACTCAAATGGATCAGATGTTTAAGAATGCGATCTCCTTTAACCAAGACATAGGTATTTGGAATACAACTAAGGTTACAAATATGGGGGGTATGTTTCGTAATGCAACCTCCTTTAACCAAGACGTCAGTAAATGGGATGTTAGTGTGGTTTCAAATATGCAGTTTATGTTTGATTCATCTGACCTTTCTTCAGACAACTATGATAAACTATTAACAGCGTGGTCACAATTAACGCTAAAACAAGCTGTAGTATTCACTTTAGGAATTGTTAATTATTGTAATGGCGCTGTTGCCAGAGAAAGGATGATTACTACTTATGATTGGGTTATCACTGATGGAGGTCTAGATTGCTCGACTCTTGGTAATGAGGACGAACACTTATCTAATATTTCAATCTATCCAAATCCTACAAGAGATAAATTATTTATTCAAGGATTATCAAATCCGTTAAAAGTTTCAATCTACAATGTATTAGGAAAATTAGTACTAGCTGAAATTACTTCTAAAGACATTGATGTAAAACAATTGTCAAAAGGAATCTACATTTTAAAAATTATTGACGAACAAAAAGAAACGGTTCGTAAGTTTATAAAGAATTAAGTTTTCTATTCATATCAAATAAAGAACCTCCCTTAAAAGGGAGGTTCTTTATTTGCCACCATATCGGTACTACTGACCAAATAATCCCATAAAATGGCTTTGTAAATTAAATTTGAATAAATTATTTTACTTAAATGTACAATACACTTATTCAAAGTATCACCTTGTTTTTTCTTTCAACAGATATAAATTCAAATATTCCTTTGAATTTGAATCCAAAAGCGATAATCAGAGATCCTGTTAGTGATCTTGTGGAACACATGATATTAATACGAAAAACCTTTTAAAAATCAGTATGTTTGAGCTTATTGTTGTGAATCAAATTAAATTTTAATGAAAGAATACATTTTAGCACAACAAATATTATTAGCCTTAGTGAAGGTTCTGTCGCATCTACCAAATATAATTATAAAAGTTTGATTTGAATCTTGATTTACGAAGCTAATGATATAAATGATTTATAGGTTGAATTTTCAGGATTCAACAGTTGATTTTTCTTTATCATTCTAACTACTTTTATGCCTGATATGGTTCTCTTTGCAGATTCAAATACTTAAAATCCTAAACCAAGCATTATACGCCACTTGATAAAACGATGATCTTGCGTTACAATATTATTCAGGTACTTGCATTGTCTTATTTTTATATTTGAATAGTTTCTCCGATTGTATAGTTTTATCGCTGCTGTGTTCGCCCCACTCTTATCAATGTTTACGAGTTCTGGCTTAGAATTACTTTCTATCGCTTTTATTAAAAATCTTTGAGTGGATATGCGCTGTCTTCTCTTTGTTAAAAGGAAATCTACGGTATTTCCTTCTTTATCAACTGCTCTATACAAATACCTCCATTGCCCTTTTACTTTAACATAAGTTTCATCCATTCTCCATCTTTTACCAACTATTTTCTTCCTTTTTCTGAATTGTTGTTCAACAAGCGGAGTGAACTTAAATACCCACCGTTCAATAGTAGCATGACCTACTTTTACACCTCTAATTGACATTAATTCTTCTACATCTCGGTAGCTTAAACTGAATCTTAATTTGAAGTAAACTGCTTGAAGAATAATTGATTTGGGGAAGCAGTGACCTTTGAATATCTTTTTGGAGTAAAGATATAAGGTTTTTTTTTTGATAATTTAGATGCGACAGAACCAGAAAAGCTAATAGTAGATTTTGTTTTTTTTTATAATAATCGTATGTATTCGATTAAATTTTAAAATATTTAACGCTTTGCATCATTTGTAGTGTACAATAACTCAAAAATGATACTGTAGGTTTCTATAAATAAATATTTTTGTCATTATGTAACGACATATTTTAATTTTGTATTTTAATTTTTTATGTCCTTAGAACTGTTGGCTCATATTAGGCCCTATACTTTAAGCCCTCCTATCGAGAGAAATTAAGTTCCAGTCTGGTATGAGCAGTATTTTATTGATGTAAATTATTATGCTGTAGGAGTTTATGTTTTAAAAACAGAAACACTGACTAGAGCAAAGTATTTAAAAAAGTTATTCATTAACTAATAAATGGTAGAAACAAATTAGTATTTTAAATGAACACAAAAACTTTAATTTTTTGTTTTTTAGCTCTTATTTTTTCTTGTGGATTAGTCGCACAGTCAGAAACTCAAAAGCCTAACATCTTGTTTATAGCAATTGATGACTTAAAGCCTACCATTGGTAGTTTTGGGGATGCCTTTGCGCTAACCCCAGCAATGGATGCCTTATCTAAGGAGGCAACTATTTTTTTAAACAACCATACCCAGCAGGCAGTTTGTGGACCTTCTAGAGCCAGTCTGATGACAGGTAAAAGACCAGACTATACCAAGGTAAGAGACCTCAAAACTAAAATGCGAGATATCAACCCAGATATTCTCACGATTCCAGAACACTTTAAAAACAATGGATACCAAACACTAGGAGTTGGAAAAATATACGATCCCCGTTGTGTTGACAAAAAAAGAGATGAACCTTCTTGGTCTGTTCCCTTTGTAAAAGAAAACCAACTTGAATTCTCTTCTGAATACGGTTCGCCAGCAATGGGGTATTATCAAAATAAAGACATCAAAAATAAGATAAGAGCGCTAAGGGCTGAGGCGAGTTCTAAAGGAATTAAAAATCTTCACAAATATGTGAGAGACAAATATAAACCTCCTTTTGGAAGTGCCAATGTGCCCGATGAAGCTTATACAGATGGTGCCATCGCTTCGCGTGCGAATTTAATGTTACAAGATTTAAGCCAAAATCAATCGGCTCCTTTTTTCTTAGCAGTCGGGTTTAAGCGACCTCATCTTCCTTTTACAGCTCCTCAAAAATATTGGGACCTTTATGATAAAAAGGATATTAAATTAGCTGCGTTTCCAAAGAAATCTGTTAATGGGCCTAATCTAGCCTACCACAGTTCAGGTGAGATGCGTTCTTACAAGGCCCCTGGAATTGACTACGTGATTACGAATGAAAACCTTTTAGATTTAGAAGAATCCCATCAAAAGGACTTGATTCACGGCTATTATGCATGTACGAGTTTTATTGATACTCAAATCGGGAAAATTCTAAAAACACTCAAGGCAACAGGACTTGATAAAAATACGATTGTTGTGATATGGGGCGACCATGGCTGGCATTTAGGAGATCATAGTTTATGGAATAAGCATTCAAATTTTGAACAAGCAACCCGTTCTCCTTTAATCATATACAATCCAAAAGTAAAAAAGGGTGTTAAGGTCACTTCTCCAACGGAGTTTGTAGATATTTTCCCTACACTTTGTGAGGCGGCTAATTTAAATACGCCTTCAAACCTAGACGGAACAAGTCTAAGCTCTTTGGTTGAAGGTGCTTCTGTTTCGCCAAAATCGTATGCAGTTAGTCAATGGCAAAGTGGGAATAGAACGGGCTATAGTTTTCGAACTGATCAGTATCGTTATACGGTATGGGTTAGCAATAAAAAAAGTACGGACCCTATTTTTCAAAAAGATATTTATGCTGAAGAGTTATACGATTATACATTAGATCCGAATGAAACCTACAATAGAATTGATGATGAAAACTATTTAGTCTTTAAAAAGCGATTTCAAAAGTTAGCAGCAAGGTATTTTAAGAGCCAACGAATAGAAACCATTAAAACAGAAAAAGTTCCGCTAAATACTTCTAAATTAATTATTGGAGCGACTTTAAATCACCACGAAATGTACTCTAAAAAAGGGGCCTTATTTCTTAAAGATTTTAACTATTTAACCCCAGCTAATGCTGCAAAGCAGTCTAGAATTCATCCCGAGCCTAATGTTTGGGATTGGAAAAAGATCGATGATTTTATTGCTTATTCTAAAGTGAATAACTTAATTGTTAGAATGCATGGACCTTCGAGTCCCCAAGCCTCAAAGTGGGCGAAAGACGATTCTAGAACAGCGGGAGAACTTCAATCAGTATTGGTTGATTTCATGACTGCGACCACAAAAAGGTACAATACCATTGCAAATATTAAATGGATGGATGTGGTCAATGAAACGGTGCTGCCAAATGGAAAGTGGTTTGGTCCAAAAAAGGGAAATACTTTATGGGAAAATCCATGGCTTAAAATGGGCTTAGATTCTAATGGATTTCCAAATTATATTTTAAAGTCATTTGAAATTGCTACTAAGCATGCAACAAATATTAAACTTGTATACAATCACAATGCAGGAATGCAGCCTAAAATGTGGGATAAGGTCAAAGAAACTATTTTATACATACGCTCTCAGGGGCATCGTGTTGACGCAATTGGTTGGCAAGGCCATATTAATTTAAGTAGTTCTACTAAAGGTTTTATTAAAGATACGGAGAATACCCTACAACAACTTTCAGAATTAATAGACTGGGCCCATGCCAATGATTTAGAATTTCATATCACAGAATTGGACTATAAAATAAAAGATAAATCAAACATTATAGTACAACACCAGATACAGGCTTTGTTATACTCAAAATTAGTGAGCCTTATAGAGTCAAAAACATCCACTGGAGTTGTAGCACTCAATTTATGGGACATGGGAGAGCGCTTTAAAAGAAATACGGGCTATTTCCAATCTATATATGACGCTGATTTAAAGCCAACACCTGCTTATCAAATTATTAAAAATGCATTAAAAAATTAAAAATGAAGTTATTAAATGTACTATCTTTTTCGGCTATTCTTATGACAAGTGTTGGGTTTTCTCAATCCAATAATCCGCTGTATCTTGATGCCAACCAACCTGTTCAAGTTCGGCTAGACGATCTTATGAGTCGAATGACTCTGGAAGAGAAAGTGTATCAGATGAATCAATTTGTAGGCTTAGATCACATGCGTCAAGCTGAAAAAAACCTTTCAGAAGAGGACTTATATTCGAACGATGCCCAAGGCTTTTATAAAGGCTTATTTAGTGATGATGTTGCCCAAATGACTAAAGAGGGCAAAATTGGCTCTTTTCTTCATGTATTAACCACAGAAGAGGCTAACCTTTTACAAGAACTAGCATTTCAGTCTCGACTTAAAATTCCAATTTTAATTGGAATAGATGCAATTCATGGAAATGCTTTAGTTTCAGGAACAACGGTCTATCCTTCACCAATATCCTTAGCCTCTACTTGGTCAGATTCATTTTTATATGATGTTGGAAAACAATCTGCCAAAGAAATGAGGGCTACCGGGTCGCATTGGGCATTTACACCTAATATTGATGTACTTCGTGATCCAAGATGGGGTCGTGTGGGTGAGACGTTTGGTGAAGATCCATTCATGGTTGGAAACATGGGGGCTGCCATGATTAATGGATTCCAACAAGGCGATTTCTCAGGGACAGAAAAAGTGATTGCTTGTGCAAAGCACATGATAGCTGGTGGCGAGCCTGTAAACGGTCTTAACGCTTCGCCAATGGATGTATCGTTGCGTACTTTAAAAGAAGTACATCTTAAGCCATATAAAAAAGCGATTGATGCTGGGGTGTATTCTATAATGGCGGCTCATAACGAACTTAACGGCGTGCCGTGTCATATGAACTCTTGGTTAATGACCGATTTATTTAGAAACCAGTGGGGGTTTAAAGGGTTTTTTGTGAGTGATTGGATGGATATTGAACGTATTGAAACACTTCACCATGTTGCAAATGATTTAAAAGAAGCCTCTTACCTGTCTGTAAGTGCAGGAATGGATATGCACATGCATGGTGTTAAATTCCCAGAAGCAGTTGTAGAACTAGTTAATGAAGGGACACTTTCTATAGACCGTATTAACGATGCTTGTGCTAAGATATTAATGGCCAAATTTAAGCTTGGCTTATTTGAAAATCGAACCGTCAAATTAGAGGCTATTAAAAATCATGTATTTATAGATGCGCATAAAAAAACAGCTTTAGAAAGCGCCCAAAAGGGAATTATTCTTTTAAAAAATAATGGGATACTTCCGTTAGCCAAATCATCTACCCAAAAGCGAATTTTAGTCACGGGTCCGAATGCAAACAATCAAACAATATTAGGAGACTGGCATGCTGAACAACCTGATGAAAATGTCATTACAATATTTGAAGGCATTCAAGATTTAGGAACACAAAAAGGCTATGAGGTTCGTTTTTTTGATTCAGGCGAAAATATTCGGAAAATTAAAGATACTAAAATTAAAGCAGCTGCACTCTTAGCACAAGATGTGGATTATGTCATAGTAGTTGTTGGAGATAACTCAATGCGTTACCGATGGAAAGATAAAACAGCAGGAGAAAACATGGCTCGTGCAGCTTTGGATCTTCCAGGCAAACAGTTAGAATTAGTTCAAGCGATTGAAAAAACAGGTACGCCTGTTATTATTGTATTGGTTAATGGTCGCCCAATCTCAGAACCATGGTTACAAAACAATGTTCCAGCGATTATTGAGTCCTGGGAACCTGGTTTATTTGGGGGAAAAGCGGTTGCCGATGTTCTTTTTGGAGATGTGAATCCTAGTGGTAAATTACCACTTACAGTGGCCCGTAGTGTTGGACAATTACGCATGATTTATAACCACAAGCCCTCCGCTTATTTTCATAAATATGCACAAGAAAAAAAGTGGCCTTTATATCCATTTGGTTTTGGTTTAAGTTATACGAACTATACCTATTCTAAACCACGTCTTTCAAGCAACGAGTTAGAGAAAGGAAAATCAGTTACACTGAGTTTCGAGCTTAAGAATAGCGGAGATAGGGACGGAGAAGAAATCGTTCAGCTTTATATTAAAGATAAAGTGAGTAGTGCCACACGTCCTGTGAAAGAATTAAAAGGCTACAAAAGGGTGTTTCTGACTAAGGGATCTTCTAAAACAGTATCATTTGAAATTGATGAAAGTATGTTGGCATTTTATGATATCAATATGGATTATTGTGTGGAGCCGGGTGCTTTTTCAATTATGGTCGGAAAGTCATCCGCAAATAGAGATCTAAAATCAGTGGAGTTAATTGTTAATAATCGGACAAAAATCGAAGAATAAATGAAACAATTTTTTATATTTTTCTTACTCTTTTCGTTAGGAGTAAGTGCACAAAATCAACTACAGCCTAAAAATGTTTTATTCATAATGGTTGATGATTTACGTCCCGAACTCAGTTTATATGGACAAAATCAAATCATAAGCCCCAATATTGATGCATTAGGTGCCTCTGGAGTGACCTTTGATCGTGCCTACTGCAACGTACCTGTTTGTGGGGCATCTAGAGCAAGTCTTTTAACGGGAGTTCGTCCTACACCAAATCGTTTTTTAACTTATCATAGTCGTATTAAAAAAGACATGCCTGACGTTATTAATATGGCTCAATACTTTAAAGATCGTGGTTATTCTACAGTTAGTAACAACAAAATAACTCACATTAAAAATGATATTGATGCTTGGGATGATGAATGGTATCCTAAAAGCAAAACTTGGCGAAATTATCTTTCAGAAGAAAATTTAATCCTTCTAGCTTCCAATAAAGCGGGCTATGCTTATGAGAATATTAATGTCCCAGACGCGGCTTACATTGATGGACAAACAGCGCTTAAATCTGTAGAGGATTTGAAACAGTTTAAAGCAGAGGGGAAACCATTTTTTTTAGCAGTTGGGTTTGTGAAACCTCACCTTCCTTTTAATGCACCTAAAAAGTATTGGGATTTATACGACCCAAACTCAATTAGACTCCCAGAAAATGCTACGTTTCCAAAATCTGCACCACAAAGGGCAAATCATAAATGGGGTGAATTACGGGCATATATAGACATACCAAAGAAAGGTCCCGTTCCCGATCCTATAGCTAAAAAATTAATTCATGGCTATTATGCCAGTGTGAGTTATGTTGACGCTCAGATAGGTGTTTTAATAAAAGGTTTAACAGAACTAGGTTTACGAGAAAACACAATAATTGTCTTAGTAGGCGACCACGGATGGAGCTTGTCTGACCATGGCCTTTGGGCGAAACACAGTAATTTTGAAGTGGCACTTCAAGTTCCATTAATTATAAGTGATTCGAGTCTACCTAAAGCAGCTCATACGAATTCTATTGCCGAGTTGGTAGATATTTATCCAACACTTTGTGAACTTACAGCTGGAGAATCTCCTACTCATTTACAAGGAAGTTCTTTAGTTTCAGCTCTCGAATCTCCTGGTAAACTATTTAAAAACAAGGCATTGGCTCGTTACCAGAAAGGTGAGACACTTATTGTTGATCAGTTGTTTTATACTGAATGGCATCAAAAGGGGAAAGCCGTATCTAAAATGCTATACAACCACGAAACAGATCCAAACGAAACTATTAATTTGGCAAATGACCCTGCATATTTATCTACAGTTAAAGCATTAAGTCAACAATTAGAACAATTCAAAACGACATTTAATTAATTTAAATTATGAAAATCACGAAACAACTTTTTTTTAGCTTATCTCTTTTAGTCCTCACAATATTAGCTTGTAAATCGTATAGTTCAGCTGTTACAGTTAATGCGCCATCAAAGCGGCCTAATATTGTTTTTATTATGGCGGATGATCATGCGGTTAGTGCGATTAGTGCTTATCAGGATTGGTTAGCAGAAATTGCCCCCACTCCAAATATTGATCGGATTGCGAATGAGGGGATGTTAATGACAAGAACTTTTAATACCAATTCTATATGTGGTCCAAGCCGGGCTGCAATTTTAACAGGAAAATATAGTCATGTAAGTGGTTTTTTTAAAAATGAAAAAGGAGGTGATTTTGATGGAAGTCAAATGACATTCCCTAAATTATTTCAAAAATCAGGTTATCAGACCGCTGTTATTGGAAAATGGCATTTAGGGACTAGTCCTACAGGATTTGATTATTCTAAAGTGATGATAAATTGGGGGGGACAAGGAACTTATTTCAATCCAGTATTTTTAGAAAATGGTAAGGATACGATTGTAGAAAAAAAACGCCATTCGACTGCTCAAGTTGCACATGATGCAATGAAGTGGATTGGCGAGGGGCGCGATAAAGACAAACCGTTTATGTTGATGTATCAATTTAAAGCACCTCATCGACCTTGGGAACCTGCAGAAGAATTCAAGGAATTATTTACGGATGGAGACCTTCCACATCCGGCAAACTTTAATGACGACTACAAGGGTCGAAAAGCAGCGAGTGAGCAATGGATGGAAATTGAAAGCCATATGAATCGAAGAGACTTAAAAGTTGCGCCTCCAAAAGGACTTTCAAGACGAGAAGGTAATGCTTATTATTCTTTTGGAAATAAAGGACAGTTTTGGACGCCTAACGATACCCTTCAAGGAGCTGCTTTGAAAAACTGGAAGTACCAGGCTTATATCAAGGACTATTTACGTTGTGTTGCTGGCGTTGATAAAGCGGTAGGGCAGATGTTAGATTACCTTAAAGCAAATGATTTGCTTGACAATACTGTAATTGTATATACATCTGATCAAGGATTTTACTTGGGTGAGCATGGTTGGTTTGACAAGCGATGGATGTATGAAGAATCATTTAAAATGCCATTTATGATTCGCTACCCTGAACTTATAAAGCCAAAATCTGTGAATTCAGATTTATTACTTAATATAGATTTTGCACCGACCTTACTAGACTTAGCTGGGATTGCTGTTCCTGAAGAAATGCAAGGTACAAGCTTCAAACCCTTATTAGAAGCGAATAAGAAAGTAGCTACTAGAGATGCGGTTTATTATCATTACTATGAATTTCCAAAATGGCATAATGTTCAACCTCATTATGGGGTTAGAACCGACCGATATAAGTTGATTCACTACTATTATAATATGGATGAATGGGAGTTGTTTGATTTGAAAAAAGACCCAAATGAAATGGTGAACTTATATGGCAATTCAGGAACTAAAAAATTAACTCAAAAATTAAAAAATAAAATCAAGGAATTACAAGTTGAGTATAAAGACGACATGTCTCTTGAAGAAATGCGTGCAATGACTGATATTGTAATTGAGCGGGTTTATAATGAAGAGAACATCAATAAACAGTAGTTTTAAATTTAAGAAATGAAAATAAATTTATTTTTTATTTTTTTTATATACTCCATAATGGGGTTTAATGGATATGCTCAAAATTCTGTAGTAGTTATTAAACCGACTATACGGGTTTATAAAACAATAGACAGTATAGTTCTTAAATTGCACATATATAAGCCTATCAAATTCGACGCCTCTAAAACTTATAATTGTGTAGTGTTTTTTCATGGCGGAGGATGGAATAATGGTAGCCCAAGAGCCTTTAGAAGACAGTCCATGTATTTTGCTTCTAGAGGTATGATTGCTATTTCAGTGGAATACCGATTAAAAAACACCCATGGAACAAGCCCATTTCAAGCTACTGAAGATGCAAAGTCAGCTATCCGATTTGTAAGACAATATGCAAAGGAGCTAAATATAAATCCTAATACGATCACAGCAGGCGGTAGTTCTGCAGGGGGGCATTTAGCAGCCTCTTGTGCGTTACTCCCTAAATTTGACAATCCAAACGAGGATTTAGCCGTTAGTTCAATCCCCAATGCTTTAATATTATTAAACCCAGTTCTTGACTTAGGGCCGGGTGCTTATGCACACAAACGTTTTGGAGACCGTTATATAGACTTATCTCCTACGGATAATATTGCATTAGGAGCACCCCCATCAATCATCCTAGTAGGTACTAAAGACCCTATTGTGCCTGTAGAAATGGTAAAATCCTTTAAAGAAAAAATGGAAATTGTAGGAAGTCGATGTGACCTAGTACTTTATAAAGACCAAGTCCATGCTTTTTTCGCAAAAAAACCAATTAAATATTTTATAGAAACGACCCATGAAATTGATAAATTTCTTATTTCTTTGGGATATTTAAACGATTCCCCAACAATTAAAAAACAATACATTAATAACTAAACATGACAATTAAACACAGAAACTATGAAAAAAGTATTATTTATTATCACATTTTTACTCACGTTTTCTTATGTGAATGCGCAAGAAAATAAATTTGCAGCTAAAAGAGCAGCTAAAGCTGTTGCATTCATTTCATCTGAAATGGATTTTACGGATGCGCAAGCGCAGTTTATAGAGGAAACCTTATATAGGAAGTACGCTGGGAACGGCCTTAAAATTAGAGGTAAAGGTCTTTCTAAAGAAGAGAAGAAAGACGTTTATAGAACAGCAGCGTCTGCAGCTAGAAAACTGCTACGCCAAGAATTTTCAAAAGGAGAAGTCCTATCTATTATTAAATTAGAACGTCAAAGTTTTAAAAAATAACGAAATATTACAATTACAAGAGAGGCTGAAATAAATTTCAGCCTCTTTTATTTTACAACAGATTTAGTGAAATTAATACCCTAAGATTAATTTTCATCCTATTATGTCTCTGTTTGCCTTACATCCGTAGGTAGTATTCCAAATTGTATTTTATAACACTTTGTAAAGTATGAAGGAGATGAAAATCCTATCTTGTAGCTAATCTCACTAATAGAATAATCGCTATTTTCTAAAAATTGTTTTGCTTTTTCGAGTCTTATCTTTTTAATAAACTCATTTGCAGTGTTTCCTGTCAGAGCTTTAATTTTTCTATAAAGTTTACTTCTACTAATTAATAATTTATCGGCAAGATTTTCTACATTCAAGGCGGGATCAGTTATGTTTTCATGAATATATTCTAGAATATTAGTAATGAATTGCTTGTCCAGTGAGGTTGTGTTTCTTAATTCTTTATCACTAACTCCATTGTAATATTTATTAAATAATATTTGACGACTACTAATAAGTTGACTTAAGTGGGCTTTAAGGACATCCATATTATAGGGCTTATTTAAATATACATCTGCTCCAGAATCAATCCCTTTAACTCGATCAATTTGCATTCCTTTTGCAGTAAGCATTAGTAAAGGAATGTGGCTTACTCTAATATCATTTTTAATTTCTTGACACATTTCAATACCATCCATTATTGGCATCATGACATCAGATATAACTAAATCAGGGATAAACTTAACAGCCATTAATAGCCCCTCTTTGCCATTATTAGCCGTCTTTACTTTGTATTCCTCTTTAAGTTCATTTTTTAAATAGTTACGTAATTCAGAATTATCCTCTACAATCAATACTGTTTTCTTGTTACGCTCCTTACTATTTGCTGTTTCCAAATTAATTTCAGATTTATTTATTTGCTCATAAATCTCATCGTTTGTTTTCGAGTCAGAATCGGTTTTTGATAAATTTAGATGTGAACTGCCTAAAGGAAGTAGAATCTTAAATTCAGTTCCCTTTTTTTGTTCACTGCGAACTTCAATAATACCCATATGAAGATCAATGAAGTTTTTAACCACTTCAAGGCCTATTCCAGTTCCACCGTAATATTGCTTATCCATTTCGTTTGATTGATAAAATCTAGTAAAAATATGTCCCAAGTCTCTTTTGTTAATTCCAATACCACTATCAAGAATGCTAATTTCAATTCCATAGAAATCCTCTTTACCATTTAACAAAGGAAAATCTATAGGTTGTAAAGGAATCTGAATATTTAAAGAGACCATTCCATCGTCTTTAGTCGCTTTAAATGCATTCGACAAAAGGTTAAATATTATTTTTTCAAGCATCGATGGATCTGCCCATATAAATGTATTTTCCTCCTGACTTTCGACAGAAAGTATGATATTTCTTTGAACTGCTTCTTCTTCAAAATGACTTACAACCTCTTTGACAAACGGAACGATTTTAAATTTTGAAGCATTGATAGACATTTTATTAAATTGAAGTTTTCTAAAATCCATTAATTCATCAATTAATCTAGAAAGACGTTTAGAGTTTTTGTAAATCGTTGCATGCTTCTCTGAGATATCATTAGGAAGTTGTACTGATTTATTTTCTATGATGGCCTCAAGAGGGTTTAGAATAAGTGTAAGTGGGGTTCTAAATTCGTGAGAAATATTTGTGAAAAACTGAATTTTCTTTGCATTTAAAGCCTCGTCTTGAGCCCGCTCTTCCCGTTCTTTTTTGATTTGCTGGCGTTCCTTTAATCGCGCATTAAGAAAGTTGTAAATAATTAATACGGTCGTTAAGGTAATTAGTATAAATATAAATAGGGCCAAGTTGGTTTTCCACCAAGGAGCTAAGATTTTTATTTCTAATGTTCTCGGTGTATCATTCCAAATTTCATCATTATTTGAAGCTTTAACCATAAAAGTATAATCTCCTGGAGGAACATTTTTATAAGTAGCACTTCTGGTTGTTTCTACATAATTCCAATTTTCATCAAATCCTTCTAAAAAATAGGCATATTGATTGTTTTCACCTCTAGTGTAATTTACTCCAACATATTCAAAAGTAAAGCTGGATTGGTAATGATTTAAGACTATTTCTTTAGTTTTTGAAATAACATTGGTTAATGGAGAGTTTTTTGTTTCTGGAGTGATTACCTCATTAGAAATTTTAAAATTAGATAGATATACCTTTGTTTTTTCTTGATTATATATAATTTTATCTGGATTGAAATAATTAATTCCTTTTAAATTTCCGAAGTAAAGAACATTGTCGATGTCTCTAAAAACAGCATTATAATTGAAACTATTTGAAAGTAAGCCATCTTTTTTATTAAAGTTTGTAAATGTATTTTTTTCAATATCTAGTTTAGATAATCCTTTATTACCTCCAATCCAAAGAGAACCATTAATTCCCTGTGAAATAGAGGATATAGTTTCATGAATTAATCCATTATCTATAGTGTACCATACGAGTGATTTATTTTTAGCAGTATATTTTGCCAACCCATATCCAAGAGTTCCAAACCAAATGTTATTTTTTGAGTCTTCAAATAAACTAAAAATAATGCTAGATTCTTTCAACTCTAAATTTGAAGTATTAATTGTTAAATCGTTAATAGAATAAACTTTAAGTGTACCTGTTTTATCTTTCTCAATTTTGAAAACCCCATTTCTAGTTCCTATCCAAATAGCATCCTTGTGATCAACTAATACTTTTCTAATATTACTAGTATTAATATCATGTTTTTGAAATTCAAGTGAATTATAATGTGTAAAAGTTTCTGAAAAGAGGTCATAGGAATAGAGTCCATCTCCAAAGGTGCCTATCCAAATTGTTCCTTTTGAGTCTTCATCAAAACTCATAACCCTATTAGATTTAAATACGCTATTTGTTTTAGATGGATTTTTAACAACAAACTTTTTGCTATTATATTTTAAAAAATATATTCCAGAGTCCCAAGTCCCTATCCAAACATTTTTTTTGCTGTCAATAAAAATTGTAGGAATATCAAGTATATTTAGTCCTTTAGCAATGGGGTTTTTTTGATCATATAAATTGATAAATTTTTCCTTTTTAGGATCATATACATCAACACCTCCATCAAACATACTAATCCAAAAACGGCCATCATCGTCTTTAACAATTCCTGTTACTGAACTTGAGTTTAAAGAATTAGTTACATAAGGCTGGCTTATTATAGCACTAAATTTATTATAATTATCATCGTGTAGATCAATACCTTTATTATAATAACCTAACCATACTCTATCTTTAGCGTCAGTAAAAACGGTCCAAATAGAGTTTGACTTTATTCCGTTTTCTTTTAATTTATCTTGTTGGTATTTTTTTATTCTTTTTGATGTGTAGTTAACTTCAAAAAGCCCGTCATTTTCAGTACCACAGAGAATATTTCCATTTTTTTTTTCAGCTAAAGATAAAATTCTTTTCCTACTTATAGAAAATTCTTCAATTGAATATACATCGTTATTATTGTGGTTAACACGAAATAATCCAGACGAAAATGTACCAATCCAGATAGAATTGTCTTGAGCAACATGCAAAGACTCTATAGAATTGTCAATAGTTTCATAACCATTTTCCGTATTGAATTTGGCTAGTTGCAGCACTTCGTTGTATGGGTCAAATGTCATTAAGCCATGATTTGTTCCGATTAAAAAGCGACCATTTGAGGATTTAACAATAGTATTTATAAGTAAGCTTAGGCTTGGTTTATTTATTTTGTAAGGAATTAATTTATGTGTAAAACTTGTCTTATCAAATTTGAATAACCCGAATTTATGAGTTCCTAAAAGCAATGTATTTGAATCATATTCGGCGATAGTATGTATCGGAAACGTTAATTTTTCTTTTTCTTCTTCTTCTTCTTCTTTTTCTTCTTGAAGGGTTATATTTTCAAATTTATCATTATTTTTATTGTAAAAGTTAAGTCCTAGTTCAGAGCCAACCCAAATGTTTTTCTGAACATCTTGAAGTGCAGAATAAACGATAGAACTATTTAAAGAATTTTCTTTAGCATTCCTTTCTTTTTTATAATTTTTAAAATCGAGTCCATTATATCTAAACAATCCGTCACCGTAGGTAGAAATCCATAGATATCCATCAGCATCTTTATAAATTGATGTGATTGCTCTTTGTGTAAAACCATCTTCTATTGAAGTGAAATTATAATCACTCGATTTTTTTTGCCCAATTAAAGGTTGATAAAAGGATAAAAAAGAGATTAATAAAAAATATGTAATTTTACAATAGTTCATATTTTAGTTTATAATTAAAGCTTAATTAATGAATTATAAATATAATGCAATAAGTATAATTGTTCTTTTTATTAGGCACTAATGCCTCAATTATTATATTTTTTTACTCAATTTTACAGATTTAAACAAGTCTTACTCTATAAATTTGCTAATAACTATTTATCCCATTAGTTCAAGTAAACAATTAATTAGCTAACTTAATATTCAAACAATGAAAATCATTTTTCGATTAATTATTCTTTCGATTTTAACTCCTTTAGCTGCTTTTGCGCAATCAAAGACTGTTACAGGTACTATTAACGACGAAATGGGGCTGCCTCTTCCGGGAGTTGTGATCCAAGTAAAGGACTCCAAAAATCTTGGAGCCATCACAAATTTTGACGGTGTTTTTAAAATTTCAATTCCCTCTGACGCTAAACAAATTTTAGTGCTTTCGTACTTAGGGTATTTGACCGAGGAAGTTGATGTTTCTGAAAATATAAATATTTCACTTAACTTAAATGTTGACACGAATCAACTTGACGAAGTGGTGGTTATTGGTTATGGAACTGTTCTTAAGAAAGATATTACAGGTTCCTTATCATCTGTGATTGTTAAAGATGAAGTTGCGAATCAGTCTGTTTCAGTAGATCAGCTTTTACAAGGACGTGCCGCTGGTGTACAAGTGATACAAAATGGTGGTTCTCCAGGTTCTGGAATTAGTGTTAAAATAAGGGGGACTAATAGTTTAAGGGGTAATAACGAACCTCTTTATGTTATTGATGGTGTAATTATTTCTTCTGCAGGTGAAGATGTTTCAAATGCAGGTGTGGGTAATCAAGGTCAAGAAACTCAAAATGGATTAAATGGAATTAACCCACGAGATATTGAGAGTATTCAGGTATTAAAAGATGCTTCTGCTACCGCTATTTATGGTTCCAGGGGGGCAAATGGAGTTGTTTTGATAACAACCAAAAAAGGAAAGAAAGGTAAGGTTAAAATAAGTGCATTTCTTAATAGCTCAGTAAGAACAATCACAAAAAAATATGATGTATTAGATAAATTTGGTTTCGCTAAATATGTTAATGAAATTAGAGAAATGAACGGAGATAATCCTCGTTATCTAGTCGAGGGTGCTTCAATTTACGCATTAACAGATGGGGTTCAAACATCCGATGTACCTGAATTTTTTAACTGGCAAGATGAGGTTTATACTGAAGGATATAGTCAGAAATTTGGAGCTTCAGCTTCAGGTGGTGGTGATAAGGGGAATTACTATATATCTGCGGGTTTTAGTAACCAGGAAGGGATTGTTAAAGGTTCTTCTTTAAAAAGTAGTGATATTCGAATCAATTTAAATCAAAAGTTAAACGACAATCTACAATTAAAAGCACGTTTGAGTGGGTTCTTTAGTACCAATAACTTTGTTCAAGGTGGTGATTTAATAGGAAATTCGAATCGAAGTTTCGTAAGACAAGCCCTTGCCTTCAGACCTATTTTAGTGGCTACTGATATTAATGAAGATGTATTTAGCACAAATCCATACGCTTGGATCAATGATTTCTCAGATTTATCTAAAGGATCTCGTTACATTGGTTCTTTAGGACTTACCTATAAGCTTCCAGTTAAAGGCTTATCATATGAAGCTAAGTTTGGAGGTAATATTAGATCTAAAGATAGAAGACGTTGGTATGGGTTATCAACTTTTCAAGGCAATGATTCTGGTGGTTCACTGTCAATATCAACATTATACACAAAATCACATCAGTTTAATAACTTATTAAGATTCAATAGGAAATTTAATAGAAAACATAGAATTAATGCAATGGTCGGAGTCACTTATGACGTTCGAAAAGTAGAAAGAAGTATTTATGCGGTTGAAGACTTTATTACGACTCAATTTACTACTGAACAACCTGCATTTGGTGAGGTAAATAGAAGACCTTTAACGCTAGCGAAATCGGATCAACAAATATTCTCACTTTTAGGTCGATTCAACTATACATATAATAATAAGTATACTTTAACAGCTACGATGAGACGTGATGGTGTTTCAAAGTTTTCAGAAAGTAATAAGTATGGTAATTTTCCATCATTTGCTTTAGCTTGGAATGCTGGGAATGAAAGTTTTATTGAAAATCTAGATGTATTTGAAAGTTTAAAATTTAGAGGTGGTTGGGGTCAAATTGGTAACCATGGTATAAACCCATATGGAACATTGTCTAACTACGGGGTGTCAAGTTTGTATGGAAATGCCAGTGGCGGTACTAATGTTGCTATCGCCCTACTAGGTCTTTCGAATCCTGATTTAACATGGGAAACAACAGAGCAATTAAACTTAGGTGTAGATTTTAGCACCCTAAATGAAGTGGTATCAGGTACGATTGATATCTATGACAAGACCACTAAGAACTTACTTCAAAATTCCAATATTCCAACCTCTTCTGGGTTTTCAAATATTTTAGTAAACAAGGGATCTATTTCTAACAAAGGTGTTGAAGTTGCTTTAAACTTTATGCCAATTTCAACTGATGATATGGAGTTGAGTTTTGGAGGTAACATCTCTTTTAATAAAACACAGATTACAAACTTAAACGCTCAACCAATTCAAGGGTTTTATGAAAATGGCGCTGTAACAGATAGAAGGTTTTATTTTGGGAATGCGATTAGTCGAGGTGTATATTTTAAAACCTTAGCAAATGTATTTGTAGAAGGGGAAGAATCGAGTCTCTTTTATGGGTATCAAACAGATGGTATCTACCAAACAGAAGATACTAATTTAGTTGAAGGTGCTGTACCTGGTGACGTTAGAATTGTAGATCAGTTGACTGAAGATACAGATGGTGATGGTATTTTAGACTCTGGTGATGGTGTGATCGATTTAAAGGATAGAACTTTTATTGGAAATCCAAATCCAGATTTTGTATATGGATTTAATATAAATTTTAAATACAAAAGATTTACGGTTAGAGCACTATTTAATGGGGTATTCGGAAATGATATTGCAAATGGTAACTTGTTGCAATTAGATAATGCGGAAGGATTGGCATTTCAAAATATTTTACCTAGAGCCTATAACAATGCATGGAGGCCAGACAATCAATCAAACACACATCCAAGAATTGGGTACAATATAATTAATGACGCTGCCATAACAGATCGTATCATTGAAGATGGTAGCTATTTAAGGTTAAATAATTTAACTGTAGGCTATGATATTCTTGTAAAAGACTCTAATTTATTTAATACTATGAATATTTACATAGCGGGTCAAAACTTATTTACTTGGACAAATTACAGCGGATATAATCCAGAAATATCCACTTTTTCGTATTCAGGTCTTATAAACGGAGTTGATTTTAATGGCGGACCTAATGGGCGAACTATTTTACTAGGAATAAATATGAGCTTTTAAATCATCATTATAAGTATTAAAAACAATTATATATATTACTAAATTATAAATCATGAGAAATTTTAAAATCATTTTATTAACAATTATAGGAATATTGGCTTATTCTTGTGATATCGATGAACAACCAATATTTCTTGATGCTGATGCTTCTTATGGAGATCTGCCAATTGCTAAGGGTGCTCTAGACGGAATTTATCAAAGATTGACAACATATGGTGCCATGGAGCAACGTATTTTCGCAATTAATGGTTTTTCAGGGTTTTTTATTACACACAAACAAGGCTTTGACATTAACAATGTAAATAATCAGAATTTATTCTCTTTAAAGCCAACCTATGACCGAGATTCAGAAAATATGTGGAGAGAGATTTATTCTGCAATTGGGAGGTGTAACGGTGCTATTAATAACATAACAACTGTTAATTTAACTACTAACAAAACAGAGTTAAGTTTCAATGATATTTCGGGGCAAGCCTATTTTGTGCGGGCTTGGTCTTATTTTTCCTTAGTTCGTCTCTTTGGAGATATTCCACTATGGTTAACACTTCCAGATAGTGATAACTTAAGCAAGGCAAAAACAAGTGCAAAGGAAGTTTACATACAAATTATTGCGGATGCCAAAATGGCTAAGAGTCTTATGAATGGATCAATTGGAGCGGGCTATCCAAAGCAATATGCCGCAAACATGTTATTAGCTAAAGTGTACATGACACTCGCTACAAGTCCTGACTTACAAGCAGATGGTATGAATGAAAGTGATTACTGGCAGATGGCCTACGACGAAGCTAATATGGCCTATGGTCAATATAGTTTAGTATCGGACTATAGCTCTTTATTCACAGACGAATTTGAAAACTCTTCAGAGTCAATTTTTGAACTACAAATTAGTCAAGATGCTGCCGGCTCTCAAATGGGTAGGAATTATACCCCATGGAAATATAAACTAGGTAATCATTTTGGTTGGTTACAGGTAAGTGCAGATGTATTTCTAGACCACCGGGACACCTATCCAGATGATCCTAGGCTTTTAGGAACATACCTTTATGATTATGTGAGAGCAGATACTGGTGCCCCAGTTAGGCATTATCCTGCATTTGCTTGGAGACCTAATTTAAATAGAGCACATCCATTTTTGTTTAAGTTTGCTGAAAAAGATCCAACTCATAACAATCAATTTGGAGATCAAAATTTAATTATTTATCGTTATGCTGAGCTACTTATTATGCTTGCTGAGATTTCTAATGAACTCCAAAATGGTGAACAACTTGGTTATATTACGGAGGTCTTAGACCGTGTAGGTATGTCAAATACAGCATATCTTGGAGATCAAGCGACCTTTAGAGATGCTATTATGACTGAATATCGATTTGAACTTCTAGGAGAAGGTGAAGATGCTCACAATAACAGAAGAAGAGGATTTGATTATTTTTTAACGCACACAATAAATAAACATAACAATAATCCAATATTTAATGCTAATGTTGATATAAAACTAAGTACAAATCCGATGCAAGTAATGCAACTGCCAATTCCGCTTACCGAAATCAATACAAACGACTTAATAGACTAGTGGTGTAAATTGTTGTTTAATGAATTTTTAAAAGGCCAGAGCTAAATAACTTTGGTCTTTGTTTTATCATAAGTTAGTTCGTTTTAATGTCTTTATATTGTATAGTTAGAGACGATAATTTAAACGCTTATCATATTGTAGCAGATTGGCATAGGGTTCTACTCCAACTCTTTTATAGAAATTGTTTCTGATCAAAGTTTAGGTTAATAAAGTATTATCAAAATATATGTATTTAAATTTATCAATACTACTTTTTTTTACACTAACACTGTCTTACTCACAGGTTCATAAAAAACCAAATGTATTATTATTATATATGGATGATTTAAGGCCAGAGTTAAACTCCTATGGTTCAAAACACATATATAGCCCTCATATTGACAAGTTAGCTAAAAAGGGGGTTCAGTTTAACGAAGCGTATGCAAATGTTGCTGTATGCGGGGCTTCACGTGCAAGTATGCTTTCAGGAATATATCCTAGTAAAGATTATTTTATTGATTATAAAACTAGGGTTGATATTGAAAAAAATGATATTGTTACGATTCCAAAACTTTTAAAAAACAATGGGTATACAACTATCTCAAATGGAAAAATTTACCATTTTTTGGATGATAAATGGGACGATTGGGATGAAGTATGGAGACCATACGCTTTTGATAATCCTGATGGAATTGAGCCTATCGATTGGTGGCAATCTTTATGGAAGGATTACCAAACAAAAGAAAATAAAGAATTAGAAAAAATTACAGGAAAAGGTCCTGCTTTCGAAATTGCCAATGTTAAGGATAGTGTTTTGATTGATGGTCTTTTGACAAATAAAGTCATAAGAGATATTAAAAGATTAAAAAATAAATCATCACCATTCTTTTTAACGGCTGGTTTCATTTCAAATCACTTACCATTTATTGCTCCAAAGAGATTTTGGGATATTTATGACTATGATTCTATTAAGCTTCCTTTAAATGATAGTCCTCCTATTAATGCTCCTAATATCTCCATAAGTTATAATGCAGAATTAATATATGGCTACTCAGGGATTCCTAAAAAGGGAGATTTGCCTCTAGATTTGTCTAAAAAATTAACGCACGGTTATTATGCAACCGTATCTTACGTTGATCATCTAATTGGAAAAATAATGAACACATTAGATGAAGAGGGGATTGCAAATAATACTATAATTGTATTTGTCTCTGATCACGGATTTAATCTTAAAGAACATTCTCAATGGGGAAAGTATACAAGTCATAGAACTTCAGGAAAAGTTCCTTTAATAATATATGACCCTAGAAATGACTTCAGAACTAATTCTAACTCGCTTGTTGAATTGGTTGACATATATCCAACATTATTAGAACTTTTGGATTTAGATAAACCAAAACATAAGCTAGATGGAAAAAGTCTTGTAAATATTATAAGAAATCCATATCACGAAAATAAAAGCCATGTTTTTATGAAAAACGCTAAAGGATACACTATCAAAACTACTAAGTACAGTTATACGGAATATTTAAAACTTAAAGGCAAGCGTCAATGTATTGACAACATGTTATTTGATCATAAAAATGATGCCAATGAAACGGTCAATCTGTCTAATGAACTTAAATATAAATCTGTGGTTGATTCTTTAAGTAATTTACTACACAACAGGTATCAGTCTAATATATATGGATTAAGTAACTAAATGTGTTTTTGTAAATGAAAAATTTAACACAGTGAATTACCTCTCGTGCCGATTGACTCATATTTAGCCAACCCTTTATCCCTTGGATAGGAACTCTAAATAGAATAAAGTGCCTGAAGAAAATTTAAAGACATTAAATCTAAAAGATTACATAAAATCTCATTATTAAAAAACAAACTATGAAATTAGCTATTCACTCATTTTTATTCATTCTTTTTGTCGCTAACACAGTTAGAATAAACGCTCAAGAAGTTGTTAAAAAACCACTCAATGTTGTTTGGATCAGCTGTGAAGATGTAGGGCCCATTATGGGTGCTTATGGAGTCCCTCAAATTAAGACACCAAATATTGACAAGCTAGCAGCTGAAGGCGTCAGGTATTCAAATGCATATTCAACAGTTGGTGTGTGTGCACCAAGTCGTTTTTCGATTATTACAAGCATGTATCCAGCGCGTCTAGGAGCCCATAACATGCGTACGGGCAATCTAAATAATTATAAGACTCCAGAAAAATTATTCTTAAAAACAACAACCAATATAATTGACAAAGCAGGTTATCCAATTCCTGAGTATGAAGTGGTTACCCCTGAAAACGTAAAACCTTTTACTCAGTATCTCAGAGCCGAAGGGTATTACTGCATAAATGATAATAAATGTGACTATCAGTTTAATGCCCCTTTCACTGCTTGGGATCATACGTTAGGATCAAATTTATTTGATAAAATACCAGGCAACCAGCCGTTTTTTTATGTCAAAAATTTATACACGACCCACGAGTCAAGAATCTGGTTGCGAAAAGATAAGCCACTAACTGTATTTCCAAATGAGGTTATTGTTCCTGATTACTATCCTGATATTCCTGAAGTTAGAAATGATTTAGCTATTAAATATTCCAATATCGAGGCACTTGATAAAGAGGTTGGGGAATTATTAAAAGATTTAGAAGCTAAGAATTTACTAGACAATACAGTTATATTTTTTTGGAGTGATCATGGTGGAAACCTTTTGAGACAAAAGCGTGCCGTAGGAAATAGTGGGCTTCATGTTCCTTTGATCATTAGGTACCCAAATAAATATAAAGCTGGAGAGGTTGAGGATGCATTAGTTTCATTGATGGATCTAGGGCCTACTGTCATGTCACTATTAGATATTAAGCCCCCAAAGCATTCAGATGGTAAGGCATTTGCGGGTCGATATAAAAAAGAATCTAGAGAATATATTTATGGTTCTGCTGATCGATTTGATGAATCTACTGATATGCAGCGTTCAGTTTTAGATGGACGATTTGTTTATATTAAAAATTTCATGACAGAATTACCTTTAATTTTTAGAAATAAATACAGAGAGCAAATTCCTATGAATAAGAAACTTATTGATATGGATATTAAAGGGGAATTGAGTGGAGATGCGGCGTATATTTTCATGAAAAAGAAGCCTGTAGAGGAGTTGTATGACTTAAAAACAGACCCCGATGAAGTTCATAATTTAGCCCTTAATCCTGTTTATGAAGCAAAACTTATTGAATTAAGAACGGCCCTCTCAAAATGGCAATCAGATATTGATGATCAAGGGTTTAAGCCAGAAAGTGAGATTATTAAAGGGTTTTGGCCAGAAATGATTCAGCCAGTAACATCAGATGTAAAGATTCATGTTAATTCCGATGGTCTTGTAAAAATGTCTTGCGACACTAAAGGGGCTTCTATCGGCTATCAAACGGAAGACATGATAGGGGAGGGCCGTTGGTTGTTATACACAAAACCTATTAAAATTAAATCCACTCAGAAACTATTGGCAAGAGCCATACGAATCGGATATAAGGCATCAAAAATCACATTAAACTAAATTATCAGTATGAACTCAATATACAAGTTAAGTATCTTTTTTCTATTGGTTATTTTAGTACCACAGGATATTTCCAGTCAGGAAGAAACTAAAAAACACACACAGATATTTCAAAACTTCTAGCGAATATAGAACTGGTTAAAATGTATAGCCAAAAATTAAAAGTGATGCGTAATTTTGTAAATAAAGCCCCTCTAAATTCATAATAAATTATATTTTTTAGAAACTTAGATTTTCAATCGAGCTTTATATATCCAAACCCCGCTGGCAACATACTTTTCTTTTCAAGCGCGTAATGAAGTAACTGGCATAATAATTTACTTGTTAGGAAAAAAATATAATTTAACGAAAACCGCTCAACACAGGTAAATGGAGTTTCATTTGACATTAGTAGTTTAAGAATCGTCTTTTATTTAAAATTAAGAAAATGATACAAAAAATAACCAGATATACGTTTACAATAATTACAATAGCAATTTTATTTGTTTTAAGCAGTGCTAATGTTTTATCTAATTCTAACAAAATTAAAGTAGACTCTTTAAGTGATCGATATAAAGACTTATTTTATTTAGGCGCCGCGATCAATGAAGATATTATTTTGGGGAAAGATGTACAATCTGAAAACATAGTAACTTCAGAGTTTAATTCTATAACGCCTGAGAACTCCTTGAAATGGATGTTTCTTCAGCCATCTCCTAATAAATTTAATTTTGTTGCGGCGGATAAATACGTTGAATTAGGGATTAAAAACAATATGAATATCGTTGGACACGCCTTAGTTTGGTACAACCAGCTTGCAGATTTCATGAAGAATACTTCAAGTAGTGCAGCGTTTACTAATCATGTGAAAAACCACATACATACGGTTGTTTCTAGGTACAAAGGGAAAATTGATGCATGGGATGTGGTTAATGAGGCTTTTAAAGAAGACGGATCGCTTAGACCCTCTGTTTTTAAAAAGCAGATGGGAGAGAATTACATTGAAGACGTTTTTAAATTAGCTGAAACAGCCGATCCGGATGCCGACTTGATTTACAACGATTATAATTTATATAAACCCGCCAAACGAGCTGGAGTAGTTAAAATGGTAAAAAAGCTTCAAGCCAATGGTATTAAGATTAATGCAATAGGTGTTCAGGCACATTGGAAATTGAAATCTCCAAGTTTAAATGAAATTGAACAAATGATATTAGATATTTCTGCTGTTGGTGTTGACTTGATGTTTACAGAGCTAGATATTACAGTATTGCCAAATCCTTGGGAATTAGTTGGCGCAGAAGTCACTCGAAATTTTTCAAAATTTGAAGGAGATCCAAAAATGGACCCTTATCCTAATGGGCTTCCAAAAGAGATAGAAATACAATTAGCAAAGCGTTACAAAGATATTTTTAAGCTATTTATGAAACACCAGGATAAAATTAGTAGAGTTACATTTTGGGGGGTTATAGATCAACATTCTTGGCTCAATGATTGGCCTATAAAAGGGCGCACGAACTATCCACTGTTATTTGACAGGGAGTACCAACCTAAATTAGCATACAAAACGTTGGTTAATCTTATGGAAAATTAATTATTAAACTAATTTAACGAAACGATTATGAATTTAAACACCATTAATTTAGTTCACAAATTGAAGCCCTTAGCTCTGTTGCTTCTTTTTATGAGTTCATCATTCTTTTTTTCTCAATCTAAAATAAGTATTGAAGGTTTTGTATATGATATATATGACTATCCGGTTCCTTATAGTTCCATTGGTATTTCAAAGAAGAATATAGGAGCTAGTTCAACGGAAGACGGGAGTTTTAGTTTTTCTGTCTCCAAAAAAGAATTGATGGATACACTTAAGGTCTCTTCTATAGGTTATGAGACATATAAAATTAGTGTTCAAGACTTTATTAAATTAAAAGATAAAAAGATTATTTTAAAAGATAAAATAACTGAATTAAAAGAAATATCAATTCAAAGTTCAAAAACAATTGTAAAAAATGCCCTTAAAAATCTTAAAGCTAATACTCTAAACAGCAAACATATACTTGGGATGCTATACAGGCGTTGGTCTGTAGAAGATAAAATTTGTCGTTTTTTTATTGAACAGTATATTGATGTTGTAGATCGCGGACCTTCGTCCAATATATATGGATTTAAGATCCGTCACAATCGTACCTCTTCTGATTATAGATTTGTAAAAAACCTTCAAAATAAACACTCATTACAGTATATGGAGTGGAATAACCCGCTGCGAAAAGGAATTTTATTGGGCGCTTATAAATGGAAAAAAATAAAGGATACTAATTATGATGATGATGATATTGTAGTAATCAAAGGAAGCGAAAAAAACGGCGATTTTATAACACTATATATTGGATTAAATACGGCGAAAATATATAGATTAGAAATGTTTAAGACGCATAAAGAAGGAAGGTCTATGGACGCTATTTATGTTTATAAAAATAACAATCAAAACAAGCTGTATTTGAGTTATCATAAAAGGGAGTATACATTTCAGGTTAAAACGCCTGAACATATAAAAAGAATTATGATTCAAACTGGAAAAAAACCAAAGCCTTTTGTTCCTGTAGCCTACAGACATGAGGTTTTTGTTTTGAACTTAGATAACAATTCCAAAACAACAAAATCTAAAGGTGATGAATATAATCAAAGAGATATGTCTTTGTATAAATTAGACTATGATCAAAACTTTTGGAATAATTTAAGTCTTCCACCAGAAACCAAATTTTATCAAAAAAACAGAGAGGAACTTGAAGGGTTGTTTGATGTTCCGATTGAGATCCAATTTAAGTATTCAAATTCAAATTAATATAAAGTTTTTGGTATGAAATACTTATAGTGACTTTTTAAAATCTAAAGAAGGAATAACTTCGAATATTTTAGCAGATAGATTAAAAAAATTAAAATCACTCAGTTTTATTTCTCCTTATAAAAAAACTTGGAAATAATAAGACAAAATTCGATTATCTACTAGACAGAGGATTAGATTTATACCTTTATTCGATGAAATGCACCCACTTGTGATAGATCTAATTGATAGCATAGATGGACGTATAAAAAATACACACGGAGAGTCTTATATTGGCTTGGTAAGATTTACACCTACTAAAACATATTATGAATCTGTTATTTCGGTTGGAAATAGCCGAAGACCAAAAAGCCCGCACTATACAGATCAGATGGAGTTATATGCTGATTTTAAAACAAAAAAAATGTCATTTGATAGAGAAGTTGTTACAAAAACAGCCAAAAGAAGGTACGCACCAAAATAGGTTTTTTAATATAAAAAAGTTTATTTTAAATAAGCAATAACAAACATTAGTAGTATGGAGCTGTTTCATTCCATTAATTCATCTTTTACTAAGTCTTTGTTTTATCAATTATTTTTCAACAACATTTGTAAATAATTTAATTAAAAAGTCTTAAACACTTTTATTTAGTCTTTTATAAAAAACGATACTTTTAAAATTATGTCTTTAAATAAATACTTCTGACCAATTTTTTAAATAAATTGACCTATAATGAAACTATTTAATTACAGAATAAATTGTTATTTGTAATTGATTCATAACAGAAAATTAAATGCAAGAAAATAGAATGTCAGTTGGAGTTTTAATTGTTTTTTTAATTTGTAGCTTAGGGTTAAATGCTCAAAAAAAAGAAAAGACTTCTAATATAAAACAGCCCAACTTTTTATTCGTTATGGTAGACGATCAACCTTTTGATGCCGTTGGGTTTTCTGGTCGTTATCCATTTTTAAAAACACCAAATATTGATCGATTAGCAAAAGAAGGTGTAAATGTTAAGAATTTTTTCGTAACACAATCTATATGTTCCCCATCTCGAGCTAGTTTTTTAACGGGTACGTATCCTCATATTCATGGTGCAAACCAAAATAATCGTCATGTAGATCCAAACTGGGATGAATTTGCACCCTATTCTAGTCACTTACAAAAAGCGGGGTACGAAACAGCGCATGTGGGTAAAATTCATATGGCACATTCAAGAGGGAAAGCTCACATAAGACCCGGTTTCGATTACTGGTTTAGTTTTATAGGGCAAGGGAAATATTTTGATCCTCCGGTCAATGAAAATGGACGCGAGTATCAAGAAAAAGGATATATGACAGATATTCTTACAGATAAAGCAATTACTTGGTTAAAAGAAAAACGAGATACAAACAAACCGTTTAGTTTAAATCTTTGGCACAAAGCGGTGCATCAACCACATCTTCCGGCTCCAAGACATGCAGATTTATATGTAGACGAGGAATTGCCTACACCACCTTATGATACGCATAAAGAAACCTTTAAAGGAAAGCCTGAATGGCAAAGAAAAAAAACCTACGGTTTTGCTTGGAGGAAGAATCTTCCAATTCCGTCTGAATTGCCAGAACAAGAATGGCCAATAAATTATGATAATAATATGCAACTTTTGCGATGTTTAGCTGCTATTGATGAATCTCTTGGTAGGGTTCTAACTACTTTAGAGGAAATGGGCGAACTAGACAATACTGTAATTATTTACACTAGTGATAATGGGTATTTTATGGGAGAGCATACTTTTTTAGACAAACGCTTAGCTTATGAAAACTCTATGCGTGTTCCCATGCTTATTCGTTATCCCAAAATAATTAAAGAACGTACCGAAGTAAAAGAACAATGTTTGAACATCGATATGGCTCCGACAATTCTGAATCTAGCAGGAATAGAAAAACCAAACTACATGCAAGGTGAGTCGATGGTAAATTTATTGAAGGGTGAAAAAGAAAAGAACTGGAGAAAAGCAATTTTATTTGAATATTATGTAGATAGCTACTGGCCGTATGCTGGTCCAAATCAAATTGCTGTTAGAACAGAAAGATATAAGTTGGTAGATTCTTTTTTAGCCAATGATATTGATGAGTTGTATGACCTTAAAAATGACCCTGGTGAAATGAATAACTTAATTGATATTGCTAACTATGATGACATAGAACAAAACCTTAGAGATCAAGCAACCACATTAAAAAAACAATATAAATACAATCCAAATAGAGATTGGTGGCTAAAAGAGGTCATGAAATCTAAGCAAAACCAAAAAAACTACTAATTGTAAAGACATTACTCATTTAAAAAATTGTATTTTAGGGAAGTAAATCGTTGTAATGAAAAAACAAGTTTCTAACTCAATTCTTTTTGTTTTAATTTTTTTTTCTTCTCTAATCCATGGGCAGCAAATTAAACATCTTGGTGTTTATGATGGGATTAGTAGCGGTGCTGCACGTGCTTTTGAAAAAGACAGCCTGGGGTATATGTGGATTGGAACTTCTCAAGGTCTAAATAAATATTCTGGACATGAATTTAAAAGGTACGATACGTATGTTTCTGACGGAGTTGAAGATATTATTAATATTGCAGGTAATATCTTCGTTTTGGGCTCTAAAGGACAACTGTTGAAATACCAGTATGAACAGGACAATTTTAAATCCATATTAAGTCTCAAAAATTTTAATTTTTTATCTTTTGAGTTGCTCAATGATCATACCTTAGTAATTGGACTTGAATCCGGACTACTGATTCACGATTTAGAATCCAATAAAACCAGTAAATTACGACATTCTAAAACCCGTTTTAATAGGAAGGTTCATGTAAGAGATAGCAAGGTTTATGTGGCCTCAACTAATGGGATTAATGTGTATAGTTATTTAGAGACTTCCAATCAACTTGTGTATCAGCATACACTTTTAGAGGCCATTGAAACGCTTGATTTTGATTTTGATAATCAAAATAGAATTTGGGCTGGAACGTATCAAAAGGGACTTTTTGTAATTGATGCACAAAACTCTAAAAAAGTAGATTTATATGATAGTCAAGTTGATACATATACCGCAAGGTCTATTGAGTTTGATAGAGAAAATAATGCCTTAATCTCTGTTGAAGGTGTGGGGTTATTAGTAATAGATCAAGATTTAAATATTGTTAAGACTTTAAAACATGATCCCAATAAACTTAACTCTTTAAGTCAAAATAGTATTTATGAGATTTTTGTAGACGATGAAAATGTTTATTGGCTCGGTATGAGAGAAATTGGTATTGATTTGGTGTATCCAAAAAACAATCCATTTAATAATATTTCTTATGTGCCATACAAGTCAAATAGTATACACAATAACAATATTCGTTCTATATATTTTGATGAAAGTGATACTGTTTGGTTTGGAACAGAAAACGGAATTAGTAAGCTTTCTCCGGATGGAATATGGACTAATTATAATAAGAACCCAGATTTAGCAAACAAGGCAGTATTAACTATAAATAAGTACAATAACCACCTTATTTTAGGAGTATATGGTAGTGGATTAATTAAGTTCAATCCAGAAACAGGAAAAACAGATGTTTTTCCTTTAATTGAAGATAACAATAAATCTAAATTAATTTTCGCCACTCATGTTGACAAAAGTGAAGTCTGGGTCGGAGGGATTGACGGTCCTGTAAAACACTATCAAAACGGTGTTTTAGTTAACAGTTATAAGACGGGGAATGCGCGGTCTATTATCTCTAATAATCAAGACCTTATATTTGTGGGGTCTGCTAACGGCTTGAAGGAAATTAATAAACGAACCAAAAAAATAAGACCGATTAAAAATAAGGTCATTAAAAATATTCCACAGATTTATTCTTTGTGTTTTGATGAAATCAATAATTGTATTTGGATTGGAAATACGCAAGGGCTTTTAAGCTATAATCTAACGACTAAAGAGATTAAGCACCTAAATAAAGAACTAAATTTTGAATCGGGAACCGTATTTTCAATTCAAAAAGATGCTAACGCAAACCTATGGTTGGGAAGTTATTCGGGTCTATGGAAGCTTAATCCAAAAAGAGGCATTATCAGAAAGTTTGCTGCGGCTGATGGCTTAACTATTAAATCGTTTGGTTTTGGTGCATCCACGCAATCTAATACCGGTCGTTTGGCGTTTGGAGGTCCTAAAGGAGCAACGCTATTTAGCCCTAAAGATTTGTCAAGTGAGAAAGAAGACTTAAAGATTTATGTTTCTGAATTCAAAATTAATGGGGTTTCACCAGACGCTACAATCCTTGATAAAAACATAAATTTCCTTGATAAAATCGAACTAAATTACAATCAAAATTCATTAAGTTTTAATTTTGAGACCCCCAAGCTTCATGGGTCAAAAAAACAAGTATTCAGTTGGGAATTAAAGGGCTTTGACAACCAACCAACCCTATCAAAAAATAGTCGACAAGCCGTCTATTCAAAATTACCTGCAGGTTCCTATTCTTTAGAGACAAAAGTTACAAATGTAGATGGCGTTTTATCTTCAGAAATCTATAGCATAGACGTTATTATTAAACAACCGTTTTGGTTAAGTAATTTCGCTTTTTTAGTATATATATTCCTAGGATTTGTCTTAGGATATCTATTAATTCTAATAAAAAAATCAAGAGCTGATCAGAAGTTTAATGATAACAAAATAAAATTCTTTACCGAAGTTGCACACGATATTAGAACACCTGTTACCTTAATTCAATTATTGGTTTCTCAACTTTCAGAAAAAAACAAATTTCAGAATAGCATTGAGCTAATACAACGAAATACACAAAATTTAAATGAATATGTAACACAACTTTTAGATTTTCAAAAGGCAGACCGAGGGATGCTAAAGTTGTCAGTTAAAAAAGTAGATTTAAAGAAAATAATACACAGAACTGTTGCTGAGTTTGAGCCTCTGCTCATTGAAAAGTCTATTGATATATCTTTATCAGTTCCAAAGGTTTATTTATGGTTTGATGAAACTAAAGTATCTCGAATTTTTTACAACCTACTCTCAAATGCAATAAAATATAGCGAGGATGGGGGGCAAATCGAAATTAAGGTTTTAGTAAATAATGAAAATGTCCAAATTGATTTTATAGACAATGGAATAGGAATCCCAGAAGATGAACATAAACTATTATTTTCAAGATTTACTAGAGGAACTAATATTAACAATAAAGGGATTTCAGGCTCTGGAATTGGTTTAATGATTTCCAAAAAAATTATTGAATTGCACGGGGGAACAATTGAGTTTAAAAGTAAACAGAATATAGGATCTACCTTTTCTTTAACACTCAAAAAAGGAAGCGAACATTATAACGAAAAGGACTTGTTTGTTAAAGAGTCAGAAGTTTTCGATTCAGAGTCTATTCAAGAAGGTATTACTAGTAATAAAACCTTATTGCTAGTAGAGGATAATGAGGACTTAAGAGCCACCATTAAATTTGAGTTGGAAAAGAAATATACTGTGATTGATGCCCCTAACGGCAGAGAAGCACTTTTAATAGCGCTTTCAAAAAATCTAGATTTAATTATAACGGATGTAATGATGCCTGTGATGGGTGGAAAAGAGCTTTGTAATACTATAAAAACCAATTTTCAAACAAGTCATATTCCTTTGATTATGATTACTTCTTTAAACGATGTTGATGACAAAATTGAAGGTCTTGAAATTGGGGCTGATGCGTATTTAGAAAAACCATTTAATATGAAAATATTAAATGCATTGATTGTTAACCTTTTGAATTCAAGACAACCAATTGCTCAAATCTCTAAATCAAGCTTAGATCCTAAACAGCAGGTGAAATCCAACGACGAAAATTTCTTATCTGATATAGTTGAGATTATAAAAATGAATATTACCAATAGTGAATTTTCGATTGATTTAATATCTGAAAAAACAGGCCTTAGTCGGTCTAAGTTATTTCGAAAGTTAAAAGGCTTGACTAATATGTCTCCTGTTGACTTGGTAATTAAAATTAAATTAAATCATGCCTCAGAGTTACTAAAAAACAATACAACCATGCGTATTAGTGAAGTTGCCTACGCATCTGGTTTTAATGACCCTAAGTATTTTAGCACCTTATTTAAGAAATTCTATGGTAAAACTCCTAAAGAATATAGTGAAACGCTTTAAATTATCACGTCTGCTAAATAATTAACCTTTTTGGATAAAAAGTTAACTTCACTCTTAAGGTCTGTCCTTAGATTGTAATGTGTAAAATTGTTATGAATACCAATTTCAGAATCAGAAGTGAATACCAATATAGATTGATAGTACTTATTCTTTTACTTTCGCATCTCGCCATATAATTTGTATATTCAATAACCTATTATCATAAGCCATAAATGAGAACTAACCATCACTTATCAACCTTAATATTAGTACTGCTATCCATACTTTATGGTTGTAAATCAGCCCCTACAAAATCGAATAAAAAGTCGCCTAATTTTATCATTATTTTAGCCGACGATCAAGGTTGGAATGGCACCTCAGTGCAAATGATGGATGAAGAAATTCGTTCAAAAAGCGATTATCATCAAACCCCTAACTTAGAAACATTGGCCAAACGAGGCATGCGTTTTTCTTCCGCCTATGCGAGTGCACCTGTTTGTTCTCCATCGCGATATAGTATTCAGTTTGGACAAACTCCAGCCCGGCTTAAAATGATTAGAGTAGGCATGAATACCAATCATATCAATCATCAAACAGCGCTTACAATACCGAAGTTATTAAAATCAATTGATCCTAATTATACAGCGGCTCACTTTGGTAAATGGGGTATTGACGTTGATCCTTCAGTTCTTGGATATGACTACAGTGACGGGATTACGGGCAATAAAGAGGGTGGATTTAATTACAAATCATCTAAAAAGATACAATGGGGTAATACCATTACAGAGGATCCAAAGAAAATATTTAGCACCACGCAAAGTGCTATTGATTTTATTGAATCTCAAGCAAAATCTAAAACTCCCTTTTTCTTACAAGTGTCCCATTATGCAGTTCATTCAGACATTATGGCGCGAGAAGAAACACTAGAAAAATATAAAAACAAAGCAAAGGGAAAGTATCAAAAACATGAAGGATTTGCTGCAATGACAGAAGATTTAGATACCGGTGTAGGTCTATTATTAGACCGTGTTAAAGCCTTAGGTTTAGAAGGCGATACCTATATTATTTATACTTCAGACAATGGGGCTGTTCCTATAATGCCTCCGAAACGATTTTATAAGCAGGGCTCAAATTTTCCTTTAAGTAGAGGAAAATGGGATGCTATGGAAGGGGGTATACGTGTTCCTTTTGTAGTTGCTGGACCAAGAATTAAGGCAGGAATAGAATCGAAGACACCAATTACATTTTCAGATTTACTACCAACTATAGTAGAGTTAGCAGGCAATAAAAATCTCAATCAAACCAATTTAGATGGCGGAAGTTTTAAAACTCTACTAGCTAATGATGGCAAGGGTGTTGTAAAACGTTTTTCTGAAGGTCTTATATTTCATGTGCCGTACGAAAATGGAATCGCGCTGAAAAGAGCCCATTCGGCGATCATAATCGATAATTTTAAATTGATAAAATTTCATGATACAAATGAGCTTTTACTATTTAATGTAACTCAAGATTTAGAAGAAAAAAAGAATTTAGCGCTCATACTTCCTGAAAAGCTAAAGACCCTAGAAGTTGCACTAGATATGTATTTACAGGATGTTAAAGCACCTAAATGGCAGCCAGGCATCAATTGGAAAAATAAACCCATTGAAAAATTTAATTCTTACCACTAGTTAATTTAAGTTTCCCAGATAAAAAGTTAATTTATTTATACAAAGGAGCTTATATTTATTAGGTTGGTTAATTATTTTAATTGTCTGAACAATTCTTAGACTTTTTATTTTTAATCTTCCTTTATTTTTATAATCTATAATAATCTAAAATAATTTGAATATGAAAAAAATTAATGTACTTCTTCTCTTGATGGTTTTAGCCACAAATGTGTATTCTCAAAACACTAGCGAAGAACGCGCTACCAAAATAACAAACGAGATGTCTGAAGTACTCTCTTTAAACGCCGAAGAAACATCAACAGTATATGAGATTCAACTAAAACGCTTTAATGAAGTGAATACAGTTAGAAGTTCGTATGCACAAGACCCAGAAACCAAAAAGGCTGAATTAAAAAAGGTGTACAACAGACTATTTGGAAAATTAAAAAATGCACTTGACAAAAAAAAGATGCAACAATGGAGAATTTACAAAAGAAACAAATAAATTATTAACTATAAACAATTATTATGCTAAAAAAAATTACTTTATTATTTTTTGCACTTTGTACAAGTGTTATTACTGCGCAATCAATATCTATGACCGATTCAGGTTTATTTGCAACGGGAGCTAATGCAACTTGGAACACAATATTTACAGCTGCTCTGACAACTGATGGTGTTGCAACGAGTAGTCTTGCTCAAACAGTGGTAATCAATATTACAGATTTGGCTGATGGAACAACATTTCGAATATATAAAACTCTTGAGGATCCAACTAAAGCTGATTTTACTCAGAAAGGGGATTTAACAGTGGGGGAAAATACAATTACTGTCCCTGCAGTTGCATGGAATCGTAATGTTAAATTTCAGTTTTCAGGTAGTGGCTCGATTAAGTTTGATTCATTTTCACATAATGGTGTAGTTCTGTATCCTTTTCAAGAATTTGAATGCGAGGAAACCACTATTGGCGAATCAAATTTAATTGTTTCACAAGATGATGATGCTTACCCATATTATTTATCAGCTGCGGTTAAAGATGAAGGTGCTAATAAGAATACTGCTCACTCATTTGAAATGAATATTACTTGTTTGCCACCTGGGGGAGCTACTTATAGGATTTATAAGACTAATTCAGCAGGAAATGATATTAATTGTTGTGTAGCAGCCCTTACAGAAGGTGTATTCTCAAAAACTGTTGCTGCTGTGGCATGGGATAGAAACCTTAGATTCCAATTTAGTACCGCAAATATTGGCTTTTCTTCGCTATCTGTAAATGGTTCGGATGTATTAGGCTTAGAGGATGTAAACTCTTCAGTAATTAATATTCATCCAAACCCCGCAACAGACTTAATTTCTATTAGTGGAGTTGATAATATTAAATCAATAAAAGTATACTCTATTTTAGGAAGTTCAGAAAAAGAAGTTTTTAATACCAATCAAATTGATATTTCAGAACTTTCATCTGGTATTCATATAATCAAGGTTGATAACGGAACAGTTACTACCAAAAAAATAATCAAACAATAGTTAATTTATTATAAGAATTAAAGCTGATATATTAATCTTAATATATCAGCTTTTTTTTAATTTATTAAATACCATTTATGTACCCTTTTAATAAGTATATTTTCCGGATCGTATTTTTAATAGCAATCTCTTCTTACAGCCAAAATAATTCAAATAAAAAAAAGGCACCGAATATTGTATTTATTTTTTCGGATGACCATGCAACCAATGCAATATCTGCTTATGGAGGTATTTTTAAAGAATTGGCTCCAACACCAAATATAGATCGTATTGCAAATGAGGGCGCATTGCTCAAAAATGCTTTGTGTACAAATGCTATTTGTGGTCCTAGTAGAGCAGCTATATTAACCGGGAAATACAGCCATGTCAATGGATATTATAAAAATTATAAAGGAGGCGTTTTTAACAATCAACAATGGACGTTTCCTCAATCTTTAAAAGAAGCAGGGTACCAAACGGGCTTAGTAGGGAAATGGCATTTAGCATCAGAACCTATTGGTTTTGATTACTATAAATACCACATATCTCGTGGAGAACAGGGCCTGTACTGGGATCCAGTTTATAATGATAATGGCAAAAAAATTAAGGAAAAAGGCTATGCAACAAATTTAACCACCGACTTTGCGTTGGACTGGCTGAACTCTAGAAATACTAAAGAGCCTTTTTGTTTGCTGTTACAGTTTAAAGCCCCACATCGTCAATGGGCACCAGATACTAAATATAAAAATTTATGGGAGGGTCAAGAAATGCCCTATCCATCTACTTTTAATGATACTTATGAAGGCAGAGAATTAACGGCTGGTGATACGGAGATGACCATGGATTATTTTACTAGACAAGACATGAAAATGACACCACCAGACGCTCTATCAAAAAGTGATCGAAGAAAATGGAGTCAATTTGGATTTAAACCTAATGAAATAGTAACCCCTGACGAAAATTTAAATCCACAAGAAGTCCGCGAATGGAAATATCAAAAGTATATTAAAGATTATTTAGTAACGATTCGATCCGTTGATGATAATATTGGTAGAGTATTAGCCTATTTAAAAGAGAATGAATTAGAAGAAAACACGATTATAATTTATGCTTCAGATCAAGGGTTTTTCTTAGGAGAACACGGGTTTTTCGATAAGCGTTTTATGTATGAAGAGTCTTTGAAAATGCCGTTTGTTATTAGGTATCCCGATAAAATTAAACCAGGAACCATTGTAGATGATATTGTTTCAAATATAGACTTTGCTCCAACATTATTGGATATGGCAGGAGTTGCTGCTCCCGAGCAAGTTCAAGGGAAAAGTTTTTTCTCTAATCTAAAAGGAGAAACTTCTGAAGATTGGCGACAATCTATGTATTATCATTATTATGAATACCCCTATTATCATCGTGTTCAACCTCATTACGGAATAAGAAATCAACGGTATAAATTAATCCACTTTTATTATGATGTAGATGTTTGGGAACTCTATGATTTAAAAAATGATCCTAATGAGATGAAAAATTTAATACATTCCAAAAGTTATACGATACTCATTAAACAACTAAAAAAAGAACTTTATAAATTAAAAGAAAATTATGGAAACAAACTATCTTTAGAAGAATTAAGAACTATTTCCGATACTGATTTTGGAGGCTTAGAGTCTATGAAAAAATAACAACTATGTATCCTGAAAAAGAAAAAGAAATATTTAATAAAATTATGAATCAGTTAAATAAAAATGCTAAAAAGAGTTATGATAAAAATGACTCAATCAAATCTTTAAAGGAAAAGAAAATAAAGAATAGAAGCATTGGAATCTAAGTAATGGTTTTTTTGTTAAATATGAACTTAGAATTAATTTTTCAAATAATAGATTGCTGTTTTATGGATTATTAATGTTTTAAATAAGTTTTAGATGACGTTTTTGAGATTAAGTATTTTATTCTTATTAGTATTAGGGGGTTCGGGACCAACTCCAATAAAGCCCAAACCAAAATTAAATGTTTTATTCATTATAGCAGACGATTTAAATTGTGCTTTGGGTGCTTATGGAGATCCACTTGCAATCACACCAAATATTGATAAGTTAGCAAAAAAAGGAGTTGTTTTTGGAAATACTCATGTCCAATATCCGCTGTGTGGTCCCTCTAGAGTTTCTTTGATGACTGGGTTGTATCCTGATCAAACAAAATCAAAAAAATTAAGACTGTACGTTCGACAAACCATTCCAGATGTAGTAACAATAGGTCAAAAATTTAGAAAGGAAAATTACCACTCAGTAAGAGTTGGTAAAATTTATCACTACCATAATCCTAGAGATATTGGAACTGCCGGTCATGACGATTCTTATACTTGGGATCAAACTGTAAACCCTTACGGACGAGATAAAATTGAAGAATATAAATTAAAGGGTTTGAAGTCAAAACTAGATGGAGGAACTTTAAGTTGGTTGCAGGCAGATGGAAATGATGAAGAGCAAACAGATGGAATTGGTGCCACAGAAACCATCGGATTTTTAGATGAGTTTTCTAAAAGTGGTGAGAATTTCTTTTTAGCATTTGGCCTTTATAGACCGCATGTTCCTTTTGTAGCGCCAAAAAAATATTTTGATTTATATGATATTAACGATTTTAAGGTGCCACAAAGCACGGATGATTACCTGAATACAATTCCTAAACCAGCTGCAATTTCTGTTCGTCGTAAAAAAGAACAAGTGGATATAGATCCTAATTTAGCCAAGGAGATTAAGCATGCCTATTATGCAACCACCAGTTTTGTAGATGCACAAATTGGACGTGTTTTAGACAAGTTAAAGGAAACCGGTTTAGATAAAAATACAATTGTTGTTTTCACTTCAGATCATGGTTATCACCTTGGTGAGCATGGCCATTGGCAAAAGCAAACGCTGTTTGAAGATGGTACACGTGTTCCTTTAATCATTGCAGGACCAGGGATTAAAAACAATAAAGAAATTATCAATAACCCAGTTGAATTGGTTGATTTGTATCCTACAATTATGGACCTAGTTCAAATGCAAACTCCAAAATTTGTGAGTGGTAAAAGTATTGTTCCACTTCTTGAAAATTCAGAAAACATAGTTCGAGAAAATGCCCTTACAGAACTTCAGGTAAATACAGGGAATGGAATAGCACAAGGTTATTCAATTAAAACAAAACGTTATCGCCTGAGTCAATGGGAGCACAAAGGTGTTAAAGCTTATGAATTATATGATCATTATACTGATACATCAGAACTTAATAACATAGCAAATCACATTGATTATTTAGAGGTCAAAGATTCATTGATTAAGATATTAAACGACAGAGTCGTGGAAGCTAAACAAGTTCCTACAGGATTAGGGAGGCAAATTAAAAATGCAACACCATGGTACGAACCAGCACGAATTTTTCATAAAAATAACTAGAATTGAGTATTTTAAAAAAGTCATTTCACCTTATTAAAAAACCATAATGCCCTTTTTTTGCTTGTTTTATGCTCTAATTTTGGGCAACAACAAAACAAACATAATATTATGAAAAATTTTTTACTAATTCATTTTTTACTCATTTTTCCAATCATTTTATTTGCCCAAAGTAAAAAGATCACAGGAACTGTAGTAGACGAAAATAACATGCTTTTACCAGGAGCAAGTATATTGGTTAAAGGTCAAAATATCGGTTCATCTACAGATTTTGATGGAAAATTTTCTTTAAATGTTCCTGAAACAGCAGAAACACTAGTTGTTTCTTATTTAGGATACATTACTAAAGAATTGGTTATCGGAAATAAAGTAACCTTTACTATTCAATTAGTAGTAGATACCAACAACTCACTAGACGAAATTATAGTAGTTGGTTATGGAAGCCAACTGAAAAGTGATGTTACTGGTTCAGTAGCTTCTGTAAACGTAGATGATGTTGCAGCCGCTCAAAACAGGACTGTTGATGCCTTGTTACAAGGTCGTGCAGCTGGAGTTCAAGTAACTCAAAATGCAGGAAGCCCAGGTTCTGGAGTTTCTGTGAAAATTAGAGGAGCGAGTAGTTTAAGGGGTAATAATGAGCCTTTGTATGTAATTGATGGTATTATTATCTCCTCGGCAGGGGAAGATGCTGCGAATGCTTCTGCAGATAATAATAGTTTGGAAGAAACTCAAAATGGATTAAATGGTATAAATCCTCGTGATATTGAAAGTATTGAAGTGCTTAAAGATGCATCAGCTACAGCTATTTATGGTTCTAGAGGTGCAAACGGAGTTATTTTGATAACCACTAAAAAGGGTAAAAGTGGTAAAAAATCAATACGAGCCTATGTAAATACAAGTGTTTCAGAAATTAGTGAACGATATGATGTTTTGGATGCTTTAGGATATGCGAACTATCAAAATGAAGCTTTATTAGTAAATGGTGAAGATCCTCGTTTTAGCATCAGTGGAGGGACAATTTTCCCAATAGCTATAGATGGTACTGTTAGCGACACCCCTGCAGAACAACATAACTGGCATAACGAAATATATAAACAAGGTTTTTCTAAAAGTGCTGGAGCTTCATTTAGCGGAGGAACAGAAAAGGGTAATTATTATGCCTCTGTTGGTTATAATGATCAGGGAGGTATTGTAGAAAATTCAAGACTACAAAACGGAAATTTTAGTATTAACTTAAATCAAGATTTGTCTGATAAAATTAGTATCAAAGCAAAATTGAACGCTTTTTATTCAAATGGAAATTTTGCCCAAGATGGAGATAGAGCAGGAGGGCAACGTAGTTTTGTTGGGAATATTTTACGTTATCCTACGTTAGTTACTAATGGTGGTACTTTTGATAACGAAGATGGTATATCTAGCCCTTTTACATGGGTTAATGATTTTCAAGATACATCTGAAGAGAGTCGATTTATTGGATCTTTAGCTTTAATCTATAAGTTTAATATCAAAGGATTAAAATATAAGTTACAGGCAGGTGGTAACATGCGGAATAAGGAGCGTAGACGGTTTTATGGTCTAACGACTTTTCAAGGAAGTTCTACCAACGGTAGCCTTTCGATTTCGAATTTAGAGACAAAATCATACCAGGTTAATAACTTATTAACCTACAATCGTACCTTTAAGGGGAAACACAGAATTAATGCGGTTGTCGGTATGACATTCGATGTTAGAGATGTTAAAAACACCTTGTATGCAGTTAATGATTTTTCTACAACTGAATTTGGTGTTGACCAACCTATTTATGGGCAACAGATTTCTCGTCCTTTAGACGTTCTGCCCCTAAAGAGTCAACTCTTATCCTATTTATCGCGTGTAAATTATTCGTTTGATAATAAATACATTGTAACAGGAACGTTTAGAGCAGATGGCTCTTCTAAGTTTTCAAAAAAAAATAGATACAGTTATTTTCCATCTTTCTCTTTGGCATGGAGAGCCAATAATGAAAATTTCCTAGAGAATTCAGAAACGATCAATGAATTAAAATTTAGAATTGGTTGGGGTATGACTGGTAATCAAGGTATTTCTGCATACCAAACCTTTGCAAATTATGGACCAATACTATATGGTAATTCAGATGAAGGAACCAATATTGGTTTTGTTCCGTTAAATGTGAGTAACCCTAATCTTAAATGGGAAACTACTAAGCAATTAAATGCTGGGTTGGATTTTGGCTTTTGGGAAAACAGACTAACAGGAACCATAGATGTATATGATAAACAAACAGATGATTTATTAGTAAATCAACCACTAGGTCCCTCTTCAGGTTTTACTTCGTTGCTAGTTAATAGAGGGAGTCTTAGCAATAAAGGTATAGAACTTACTCTAAATGGAACACTTATTAATAAAAATGATTTTAGTATTGATATAGGTGGAAATATAGCCTTTAATAAAAGTAAAATTAAAGACTTAGGAGGTGCTCCAGAAGACATTTATATAAATGGTAACATAGAAAACCGTGTCTTTTATAGAGGAGAAAACATATCAACAGGTAATTATTTTAGAACACCAGCAAACATTTTTATGGAAGGCGAAGAAGTAGGTTTGTTTTATGGGTTTGAAACCAATGGTATTTATCAAACCGAAGACGATATTGCAGTGTCTGGAGCCCAAGCTGGCGATGTACGTGTAATAGATCAAAATGGAGATGGAGCTATTACTGAAGCGGATAGAACAATTATCGGAAACCCTAATCCAGATTTCGTCTATGGAGGTTATCTAAACATGAACTATAAACGATTCAATTTAAGTATTCAAATGAATGGTGTTTACGGTAATGAAATTGCAAATGGTAATTTAATCCAATTAGGGACCGCAGAGGGCAGATCAGCAAATATCTTGTCTCAAGCTTATAATAATGCTTGGAGACCCGATGCACAGTCAAATACTTTCCCAAGAGTTGGGTATTTAGGAGAATCTGGATCTGCAGCAATTACAGATAGAATAATTGAAGACGGTAGTTTCTTGAGAATAAGCAATATTACATTAGGATATGATGTTCCCGTAAGAAAAACAACCGTTTTCAGTAGCGCTAATGTTTACGTAACAGGGATGAATTTATTTACGTTTACAGACTATTCAGGATATAATCCAGAAATAACTAATTTCTTGAATAATGGAAATATTACAGGAGTAGATTGGAATGGGTTTCCTAATGCACAAACGATCATGTTAGGTTTAAACCTTAAATTTTAATTTTAAAAACTATAAAAATGAAAAATTATAAATTCACTTTTTTAATCATATTAGGTATACTAGGGATATTAACGAGTTGTAGTTTGGAAGAGGAACCTCCTTTTTTAGCAAATGAAAATGTATACAGTTCGGCAAGTAATGCAACCTCTGCATTATTCGGTATCTATGAAGCCATGGTGCAATACGAATACTACGGAAACGAATTTTTGTTTTTAACGAATGTAAATTCGGGTTTAATGGTAACTAGGCGTACAGGAAATAGAAATAATAATAGCTACAATAGCACTCTATCATCTTTAAATCCTGCTAGTGGTTTAGTGGCAATAGAAAACTCTTGGATAGGTATTTATCAAACTATTGGACGCGCAAATGATGCTATTAATTCGGCAACAGTATTTGACAGTCCAAGTACGTCCGATGAGTTAGTTATAAACGATGTTATTGGACAAGCCTATTTTGTAAGAGCTTTCAATTATTTTAATTTGGTTAGACTATGGGGAGAAGTTCCTTTAAGAATAACGCCAACAACAACAGAAACTATCCATCTTGCTAAAGCACCCATTAAAGATATTTATGCACAAATTATAGAGGATGTAAAAAGAGCTCAACAATTAATGAATGGCGCGGTTGCAAGTGGAACTCCAAAACCACAAGCGGCAGACATGTTGCTTTCAAAAGTTTACATGACCTTAGCAACTGCAACAAGTGATGTTCAAGACGCAAGTTTAAACTATTGGCAATTGGCGCATGATGAAGCCATCAAAGCATATGGAGGTTATAGTCTTCATGCTATCTATGATAACTTGTTTTTAGGTACTAATGGAAATAATACGGAAGAATCTATTTTTGAACTTCAATCTGTTGTAGGTGCTACATTAGATCATACAAGAGCATTTACACCAAACTGGTATACTAAGGCAGCTACATTTGGTTGGTTTAAAGTTAACATCGAAAATTATGATTTACACTCTGCAACCTACCCAAATGACCCACGTTTATCGACGACTTATGTTAGTACTTGGACCCGTGGAAATAATGGAAGTACAGAAAATTCATATCCAACAAATGCTGCTAGGTCAAACTTTGGAAATTCCTTTCCATATCTGTTTAAACTAGGTTCAAGAGATGCTAACAATGCAGTGAGAGAGACAAATAAGAACTTTAAAATCTACAGATATGCAGATTTACTATTAATGCTCTCAGAAATTTCCAATGAGTTACAAAATGGGCAGGAAATGACTTATGTAACAGAAGTGCTAGAAAGAGTTGGTCTTACTCCCAATGTTGGGTATTCTGGGGGACAAGATTCCTTTAGAGCAGCCATTATGAAAGAGTATCAGTTTGAATTAATAGGTGAAGGGCATGATTGGTTTAATAATAGACGTCGTGGGTATAATTACTTTCGAGATAACATAATTATACCACATAATACAGCAGCATCATTTAAAGCGAACGTAGATGTAATGCATAATACAGATGAAACAATCGTAATGTCTATCCCTATAGCAGTTGCTGAAATTAATGCAAATAATGAGATCTCCAATTAGGAATAATCAGAATCATAAACCACAATTTACTTTTTAATTTGTGAGTTAATTAAAGAGCTGTCTTATAAAATGGACAGCTCTATACCATATGATTTTTTTATAAACTAACAATTAGGACTGTTGGTTACACCTAATTAATTAACAAAAAGTAATCGCTATAGATTAATGAAACAACTACTTTTCATAGTACCTATTTTCTTCGTTGTTTTAAAGATACCTGCACAAGGTATTAATAAGACAACAAAACCTAATGTCATCTTTATTGCTATTGATGATTTAAAACCAACAATTGGCGCGTTTGGAGATGAATTTGCCAAAACTCCGGTACTAGATAAAGTTGCCAAAAATGGGACTACCTTCACAAACAATCATACTCAACAAGCTGTCTGTGGGCCATCTAGAGCTAGCTTGCTTACTGGTAAACGACCAGACTATACAAAAGTCAGAGATTTAAAAACTAAAATGAGGGACATAAATCCTAACATTTTAACCATTCCACAGTATTTCAAGGAAAACGGATACATAACTGCCGGAGTTGGTAAAATTTACGACCCTCGTTGTGTTGATGAATATAGAGATCAACCATCATGGAGTCTTCCATTTATAAAAGAAGCGGATTTAAATTATCCTCAAGAATATGGGCAACCTGCACTTGGGTATTATCAGAATAAGGAAATTAAAGAGCAGATTACAGTTTTAAGAAAAGAAGCTGAAGGCAAAGGAGTTTCTAATATTAATAAATACGTCAGAGATCGATATAAGCCTCCTTTTGAAATTAGTAACGTTCCGGATGAAGCATATACTGACGGTGCTATTACAGTTAGTGCTCTGTCTTTATTGGATCAAGTTAGTGACGATACTAGCAAACCATTTTTTTTAGCTATTGGTTTTAAAAGACCTCACTTACCTTTTGTTGCACCTAAAAAGTATTGGGACCTGTATGATAGAGAAGCCATACAATTGGCCGCTTTTCAAAAAAAATCTAAAAATAGTAGTGATTTGGCTTACCATAGTTCTGGCGAAATGAGAAGTTATTTGTCATCTGAAGTTCATTACAAACTTAATGAAAAGAAACTTTTAGAGATGGATGAAGAACTTCAAAAAAAACTCATTCATGGCTATTATGCTTGTGTTAGTTTTGTAGATACTCAAGTTGGAAAAATTATTGAAAAATTAAAAGAAAAGGATTTAGATAAAAATACTATTATTGTTGTATTTGGAGATCATGGTTGGCATTTAGGTGACCATAGTTTATGGAACAAACACTCAAATTTTGAGCAAGCTACGCGTTCACCACTAATGATATATGTACCAAATGGCAATACATCCGTTAAAGTAAGCTCGCCTACTGAATTTGTAGATCTTTTCCCAACACTTTGTGAGTTGTCAGGATTATCTATTCCAGAAAATTTAGACGGTAAAAGTTTATTGCCATTAATCAATCAAACAAATAAGGTAGCAAAAAAATATGCTGTAAGTCAATGGCATAAGGGAAAAGTAACAGGTTATAGTTTTAGAACAGATACTTATAGGTATACGGTTTGGATTGATAAAAAGAAAAGCTCAGAGTTTATTACATCCAATGACATAGTGGCTCAAGAATTATATGATTACAGTAAAGATCCTTTAGAAACTAGAAACCATTTTGGGCGCCCTGAATATAAAGCGATTCAAAAAGAATTGATAAGCTATTCGAAGGCGTATTTTAATTCAGAGTTATTAAAAAGTAAAGGTGTACAAAGCACTTCTAATGCTATGGTTGTTGGAGCTACACTCAATCACAATGAGCTGAATACTATAAAAGAACAATTGTTTTTAAAAGACTTTAATTACCTAACACCAGCCAATGCTGCTAAACAAACTAAAATCCATCCTACACCCAAAGTATGGAATTGGCAACAAATAGACGACTTTATAAGTCTAGCCCAAAAACACGATTTACAAGTTCGTTTGCATGGACCGATCTCACCTCAAGCATCAAAATGGACTAAAGAAGATTACAGAATACCAAAAGAATTAAATCAAATTATGACAGAATTTGCAACAGCTTTTGCAATGAGGTTTAATAGTGAGCCTACTGTGAAATGGATGGATGTTGTAAACGAAACCATACTTCCTAACGGAAAGTGGTTTGGTCCTAAAGAAGGAACTAATAAATGGGAAAATCCTTGGTTAAAAATGGGGTTGGATGAAAACGGTTATCCCCTTTATATTTTAAAAGCTTTTGAAATTGCTACAAAGTACGCTTCTAATATTAAGCTGGTTTATAATCAAAATGCCGGAATGCAAACTAAAATGTGGGATAAAGTTAAAGAAACCATTTTGTATATAAGGTCTAAAGGCTATCGTGTAGATGGAATTGGATGGCAAGGACATATCGGTTTAAGTCCAACAACAAAAGCATTAAAGGAGAATACGGACGTAGAATTAAAAAAATTATCAAAATTAATAGATTGGGCACATCAAAATGATTTGGAGTTTCATGTAACCGAACTCGATTATTTTACGAAAGATAAAAGCCAATTAAAGAGCGGATTAAAAAGTCAAGCTGAGTTTTATCAAAAATTAATTAATGTTTTGCAAGAGAAAACAAAATCAGGTCTTGTAACGCTTAATCTTTGGGATATTAGTGAGCGAACTAAAAAAGGAAAAGAAGGTGTTTTTCAATCCATTTACAATTCAAAATTTCAGCCAACACCGAGTTATAAAATCATTAAAAAGATAAACCAATAATATGTTTAAAAAAGTAATTTTATTCAATTTCATAGTAACTATGTTTAGTTCTTATGCACAAAATTCAAGTGAACTAAGATCAGATTTTAGCCCTTTATATTTAGATCCATTACAACCTACTGAAAAAAGAATAGACGATTTAATGAAAAGGATGACCCTAGAAGATAAGGTATATCAAATGAACCAATTTGTTGGATTGGATCATATGAAAAAAGGAAATCCTGACGACGATAAAGAAAATAATGATGCGCAGGGCTTTTATAAAACACTTTCTGTTAATGATGTTTCTAAAATGTGTGAAGAGGGAAAAATAGGCTCTTTTTTACATGTTTTAACAGCTAAAGAAGCAAATTACTTACAAGAATTAGCATTAAAGTCACCATTAAAAATCCCTGTATTAATCGGAATTGATGCGATACATGGGAATGCTTTGGTTTCTGGTACAACGGTATATCCCTCTCCAATTGGATTGGCATCCACTTGGGATGATGATTTTCTGTATTCCATAGGAAAACAAACTGCGAAAGAGATGCGTGCTACCGGAAGTCATTGGACTTTTACACCAAACATAGATATACTAAGAGATCCGCGTTGGGGACGTGTTGGAGAAACATTAGGGGAAGATCCTTTTATGGTTGGTAATATGGGAGCTGCAATGATACATGGGTTTCAACAAGGCGATTTTACAGGGACTCAAAAAGTAATAGCTTGTGCAAAACATCTTATAGGTGGAGGTGAATCCATCAATGGATTAAACGCAGCTCCTGCAGACATTTCTATGAGGACTCTAAGAGAAGTGCATTTACCCCCTTATAAAAAAGCTATTGATGCTGGTCTGTATTCCATTATGGCAGCTCATAATGAGATAAACGGTGTTCCATCTCATATGAGTAAATGGTTAATGACAAACGTTTTAAGAAACGAATGGAACTTCAAAGGATTTTATGTAAGTGATTGGTTAGATATTGAACGTATTGATAAGTTACATCATGTTGCCCAAGATATGAAAGAAGCCTCTTTTTTATCTGTTGATGCTGGTATGGATATGCACATGCATGGTCCAGAATTTACAGATGCGATTATTGCATCTGTAAAAGAAGGTAAGCTTTCCATAAATCGTGTAAATGATGCTTGCCGTAAAATATTAACAGCGAAGTTTAAATTAGGCTTATTTGAAAATCGATTTGTAGATTTAGAGAAAAAAGGGGAATTACTTTTTACAGAAGAACACAAGGCGACTGCATTAGAGTCTGCAAGAAAAGGGATTATATTACTCAAAAACAATGGGATATTACCTTTACCAGAAACGACTTCAAAAAAGAAAATATTTGTCACAGGACCCAATGCAAATAATCAATCTATTTTAGGAGATTGGCATGCTGTCCAACCTGATGAAAATGTAATTACTATTTATGAAGGGATTAAAGCTCTAGGAGAAACCAAAGGCTATGCTGTAAACTTTTTTGATTCAGGAGAAAATATTAGAAAAATTCAAAGTTCTAAAATCCAGGAAGCTGCAGAAAAAGCGAAAAATGCAGACTATGCAATTGTTGTTGTAGGAGATAATTCCATGCGCTATAAATGGAAAGATAAAACGGCTGGCGAAAACATGGGGCGTGCCCACTTAGATTTGTTTGGCAAACAATTGGAATTAGTTCAGGCTATTAAAAAAACAGGAACACCAGTCATCATTGTTTTGGTCAACGGAAAACCAATTTCTGAACCTTGGCTTGAAAAAAATATTCCTGCTATTTTAGAATCTTGGGAACCCGGAAATTTAGGAGGTCAAGCAGTGGCTGAAATTTTATTTGGTGACGTAAATCCAAGTGGTAAATTACCTTTAACTGTTGCAAGAAGTGTTGGTCAGTTAAGAATGATCTACAATCACAAGCCCTCTGCATATTTTCATAAATATGCCGATGAGAAAAAAACACCCTTATATCCTTTTGGGTTTGGTTTAAGTTATACTAAATATAGTTATAACGCACCAAAAATGTCAAGTAAGACATTCAAGCAAAACCAAGCCATAACTGTTACAGTTGAAGTTACTAATAGCGGAGAAATTGATGGAGAGGAAATTGTTCAATTGTATATTCGAGACAAAGTTAGTAGCGCTACAAGACCTGTGAAAGAACTCAAAGGCTATCAACGGGTAGCCTTAAAAGCAGGTGAAACAAAAACAGTAAGCTTTACTATAGATGCTGAAAGTTTGGCTTTTTATGATATCAACATGGCATATTGTGTAGAGCCTGGTGAGTTTATGATAATGACAGGAGCATCTTCAAATGATAAAGATTTAAAATCAACCACTTTAGAAGTTAATAACAGAATTGAATTATAAGATGAAACATTCTAAATTAGTTGTCATAACATGTCTTTTAATTCTTTTAAGTTGCAAAATAACTAAGGAAAACAAGACATTGATTTCAGCTAAAAAAAATGTATTATTCTTAATGATGGATGATTTACGTCCTGAATTAAGTGTGTATGGACACAGTCAAATTAGCAGTCCTAACATTGATGCTCTAGCTAAATCAGGTGTCACTTTTAAAAGAGCCTATTGTAATGTCCCCGTTTGTGGAGCCTCTAGGGCTAGTATTTTAACAGGAATAAGACCTACAGCAAACCGTTTTTTAAAATTTAATGCGAGTATTAAAAATGAGACCCCCAATATTCTAACATTGGTAAGGCACTTTAAAAACCAAGGATATACGACCATTAGCAACAATAAAATAACGCATTTAAAGAGAGATATTAATGAATGGGATGAGGAATGGTATCCTTCTTTGAAAGGATGGCGTGACTATCAATCTAAAGAAAATATACATTTAGAAAAAAAGGGTCAACACGGTTATGCTTATGAAAACCCAGATATTGATGATGATGCTTATTATGATGGTAAAACGGCAAATAAATCAATTTTAGACTTAAAAAGATTAAAAGCTGAAGGGAAACCATTTTTTATGGCTGTTGGTTTTGTAAAGCCACATTTGCCTTTTAATGCGCCAAAAAAATATTGGGATTTATACAAGGAATCTGAAATTACCCTACCAAAAAATAATTCTTTCTCTAATTCTGCACCAGAAATAGCCAATCATTCTTGGGGAGAACTGCGTTACTACAAAGGTATTCCTAAAAAGGGACAAGTTTCTGATACTGTTGCAAAAAAGTTGATACACGGCTATTATGCTGCTGTAAGTTATGTGGATGCTCAAGTAGGAAAAGTTTTAAAAGAACTTAAAAACTTGGGATTAAAAGACAACACAGTTATTGTTTTAGTGGGTGATCATGGTTGGAGTCTAATGGAACACGGACTATGGGTAAAGCATAGTAATTTTAGGGTCGCGCTTCAAGTACCTTTGATCATAAGTGCTTCCAATATTTCGAAAGATAGGCACACGAATTCGATTGCTGAATTGGTAGATTTATATCCAACCTTATGCGAATTGGCAAATATTTCTATTCCAACTCATCTAGATGGCGAATCTTTGATTGAAGCCTTACAAGCACCTTCAAAAGTATTTAAAAATACAGCCTTGGCTCGCTGGCAAAAGGGAGAAACTCTAATTGCGGATAATTTATTTTATACAGAATGGCAAAGAAATGATAACACAATAGCCAGAATGCTCTACGACCACAATACGGATTCAGACGAAAACAGAAATTTAGCAATTGAAGCATCCTTCAGAGGAACAGTAGATAGTTTGAGTATAATTTTAAATAACAGATTAAAAAAACATCAAAATGAAAAATAATTTTATTAAAAGCTTTTGTGTGTTAACTCTTTTTTTAGGGTTTTTGAATTCTTGTAATACAGTAAAATATAATACACCTGTTTCAGCAAAAGTAGCATCTACTGTAAGGCCAAATATTATCTACATCATGGCAGATGATTTAACCACCCAGGCTATAAGCGCTTATGGAGGAATTTACAAAGATATTGCACCAACCCCTAATATTGATAAAGTTGCAAAAGAAGGGATGCTGTTTCACGATGTTTTAGTTACTAATGCTATTTGTGGACCAAGTAGAGCGGCTATATTAACAGGTAATTATAGTAACTTAAATGGGTACTATAAAAACGAAAGTGGAGGAAAATTTAATTCAGAGCAGTGGACGTTTCCACAAGAATTTCAAAAAAAAGGCTATGTTACTGGCTTGTTTGGTAAATGGCACTTAGGTACAGATCCTGTTGGATTCGATAGTTTTAAATACCATAATTCTGCAGGACAACAAGGTCATTATTGGGATCCCCTTTTTAATGCTAATGGAATCGATGTAAAAGAGAAAGGCTATGCTACTAACTTAAGTACAGATTTTGCATTGACTTGGCTAGATTCAACAAAAACTTCTAGGCAACCATTTTTAATGATACTACAATACAAAGCGCCACATAGGCCATGGGAGCCAGATACAAAGTATGAAACATTATGGGATGATATAGAAATGCCGTATCCAGTAACATTTAATGACACGTATGAAGGGCGTGAAAAGACCGCTGGGGATACTGAAATGACCATGGAATATTTTAGTCGTAGAGATATGAAATTAGAGCGTCCAAAGGATATAAAGAAAGGAAAAGAAAGTATTAAATGGGATTTCTATGGTGCTAAACCAGGCGAGATTGTTCAACCAGAAGGTATGAGTAATGAAGAAGGAAGAAAATGGAGGTATCAAAACTATATTAAAGATTATTTAGCGTGTGTTAAATCTGTTGACGATAATGTTGGACGTGTTTTAAACTATTTAAAAGAAAATAATCTTGAAGAAAACACCATTATTGTACTAACTTCAGATCAAGGCTTCTATTTAGGAGATCATGGTTTTTTTGATAAACGATTTATTTACGAAGAATCTTTAAGAATGCCATTCATGGTAAAATATCCAAAAAAAATAAAGGCAGGAAGTGTTAATGAAGACATTATCTCAAACATAGATTTTGCGCCAACCTTATTAGAATTAGCTGGTATTTCGACAACTCAGAAAATGCAAGGCACTAGTTTTGTTCCTGTTTTAGAGGGTAATACCCCAAAAGATTGGCAGGATGCTATGTATTATCATTATTACGAGTTTCCGTTTTGGCATCATGTACAACCACATTATGGTATCAGAACTCAAAAATATACGCTAGCTCATTTTTATTACAATATTGATGTTTGGGAATTATATGATTTAGAAAAAGATCCAGGTCAAGTGAATAATATTTATAATGACCCAAATTATGCTGAGGTGACTACTGAGCTAAAGTTGAAATTAAAAAACTTAATGATCAAATTTGAGGATAATAAAAGCTTGGTAGATTTTAGAAAAATAACCGACACTGATTTTGGTAGAATTGTAGATAATATTAAGGATGAAGAATCTGTACAACAGATTTTAACTAAGAAAAAAAATTAGAGTACATACTCCTTTTAAACTAAAAATCATGATGAAGAGACAATTGTTATTATTAGCGATACTCTTAGTCATGATTTTTTCTTGTCATAAAGTTGAGAATCCCTTTAGAACTGAAAACCTTATTCCGTGGTCTATCGTTGCTTTTGATAAATTAGAACGCACCCCCTCAGAACGCTTGGCTATGTTAAAAAAGCTTGGTTTTAGTCAATATGCTTTTGGAGGTAGAAAAAAGCATATTGAGACCATGGTAACCGAACTAAATATAGCAAGAGCCGAAGGCATTAAGATTAGCGCTGTTTGGCTTTATATAAATAATAAAGATACTTTAAGAAACCTTAAACGCGCAAATGAAATGGTGTTTGAAAGTTTAAAAGCTACCGGAGTATCTACCCAAATCTGGATAGGAATCGATGCTGAGTTTTTTGAGGGGTTAACGCAACGGCAATCGCTTAAGAAAGCGCTAGATATGATTTCATTTCTTTCTGAAAAAGCCCAAAAAGTTAACTGTAAAATAGCATTGTATAATCATGGCGGTTGGTTTGGAGAACTCGAAAATCAACTAGAAATCATAAAATGTTTACCACAATACGACATTGGCATAGTCTATAATTTTCATCATGCACATGAACAATTAGAAAAATATCGAAGTATTATCAAACAAATACACCCTTTTTTATGGTGTGTTAATTTAAATGGTATGAAAAAAGGAGGCCCTAAAATTATTCCTATTGGGGAGGGGGACCTTGAAGAAGAGATGATCAATTGTATACTTAAGTTAGGTTACAAAGGTCCCTTTGGTATTTTAGGGCACGTGAAGGGTGATGACGTAGCACTTATTTTAAAAAAGAATTTAAAAGGCTTAAAATCAATTCACATAGCTAAATAAATTTAAAACCATTTCCCCCTACTAAAAAAACATATCACCTTTCAATGAATCTACATTACAGGTATGTTTACAACTAATTAATCTAAAATAATATTATGAAAAAAATTTACACATTATTAGTTTGTACACTTTTATTTAGTACAGGATTGTTTGCTCAAACAAATCTATTATTAAATTCAACGTTTACCTCCGAAGATGATTGGAGAGGTGACGCAGTTGGGGGTTGCACTGGAGCAGAACTTGGGACATACGACTCATCAGAAACGAATACGGCCGATGGTAGTGGATCTTGGAAAATAAATGCGTGCGATAATAATAATAATCGTTTGCAATCGGCTGCAGCTTTTGCGGTTGATATTGACAATTATACATTTACCTTTTATGTAAAAGGAACAGCAGGTCAGGTTATTACTCCTTGGTTTTTTGTAACAGGTTCTGGAAATATACTTCCTATTGAAGGAGACTATACCATAGTAAACACCGGCGAATGGGAACAAGTTGTAAGAACACATAGTATTCCAGCAGCAGTGAATGTAACAGCACGAATTCGTCTTAAAACAGTAGATTCATCTGTTAATATTGACGACGTTTCTTTAGTTCTAACCTCATCGCTTGGCGTAGACGATTTTTCAGACACAAATAAAATAGAATTATTTCCAAATCCTGTAAAAGATATTCTATCAATAAAGTCACTTTCAATAATTAAGAAAGTGGAGGTATTCAATGTATTGGGCCAAAAAGTAATGGGTAGAGAAAATACAAATGATCTGAATGTAACTAAATTAAAATCAGGAGCATACATTCTAAAAATTGTTGATGAGAATAATGGTGTTTCAACGAAAAAATTCATAAAAACGAATTAAGGATTTTAAACATTTAATACGAACAAAAATGAAAAAAATAATTGCACTAATATTATTCTGTGGTTTTTTATCTACAGCGAATGCACAAAAACAGTCCTATCAAGAAAAAAAGGCAACCACAAATGCACAACATATAGCCGAATCCATGGATTTAAATGACAGTACTAAAACGTTACTGTATGCAATTTTGTTGGGTAAATATGATGAAACTTCAAAACAAATAAAAGGCAACGATTTATCAAATGAAGAAAAGAAAATGATTTATAAGAAATCATTTAAACAAACCAATCAAAAATTGTCAGTCCTGTTTTCTAAAGAAGAAATCAATACCATTAATGCCTTGTTAAAAGAACAGCATAAAAAAGGTAAAAATTAGTTTACCACAAATATAAATAATTGAATAAGGCGATAGTATTTGCCTTATTTTTTAAAATACAGTATTATGTTTAAAAAAACAGTCTTATTATTTTTAATAGTTCTCCTGGCACCTTTTATGCTATTTGCTCAAGCAAAAACAGGTGCAGAAAGAGTTCTTGAAATGGGAAGAGGGATCAACCTTGGGAACGTTCTTAGTGCTCCCACGGAAGGAGATTGGGCGGTCCCAGTAACGGAACAATATTTTATTGACGTAGCTAAAGCTGGTTTTACCAATGTTAGAATACCAGTTGACTTTTTTGGCACCCGAACTACAGGTAATATTAATGGTACTAGTACTGCTAGTTATTCTGCTGATGCTGGTACGGCATCCGTTTATACTGATAATCCAGAAACTTTTACAATAGATGCCACCTATTTAACTAGAGTAGAACAAGTAATTACTTGGTCGTTAACTCATGGGCTTGTAACGATTCTTGATTTTCACGGATCAGATTTAAAATCTGATTTCATTAAAACATTTGACACTGATGAGAGTGCTTATACAGACCCAACTTCGGCAAGAAGAGCAGCGGATAATGCAAAATTTAGAGCTATTTGGACCATATTGGCCGATACATTTAAAGATGAAGACCTAAAGTTAGTGTTTGAAATTATTAACGAGCCTTATTTTTATATGAGCAAGGCAGATATGGATACACTTAATGTCGATATCTTAGCGATTATAACACTAGGAGGAAATAACCCAGATAGAAATATTATTCTTACAGGAGGTGGTCAAACGTCTTATAATGCGATTACGCAAATTGAGCCTACCCTTTTTGATAGTGATCCTAATCGTTTAATAGGAACTTTTCATTATTACAACCCGTATAATTTTACAAGTTCTAGTTTAGCAACTGGTAATGATTATGATTGGGGAGCAGTCGATGAATCAGATGTAGATGGACATTTTGCTACAGTTAAATCATGGACTGATACTCACTCAGTACCTGTTTATTTAGGTGAATTTGGTGCAGATAATACTGGTGGATATAATTACAGTACAGGAGATTTAAACGCTGTTTCAGCGAATTCTACTGGTTTTGCTGATGGAGGACCAGACAACACCTCAAAAGTAGCGTATTTTAGATATGTTTCAGAATTAGCCATCAGTAAAGGATTTTCTTTTGCAGCTTGGGATTCTGGACCAAAGTCTAATAAAACAATTCATAAGAGAACAGATAATCCTCTTACAGTGAATTTTAAGAGAAGTGAATTTTCAGTAACTAGTCATGATCCAAAAGTAACAACTGTAAGTACAGTTTTTGATACCTCTGTTTGGGTTGAAGATGTTAGGTATGCATTAGTAAACCCATTATCAAACTCAAAAAATCTGCTATCAGGATTGGAGCCAACGTTTACTCCGACCATGACCACTTTTTGGAAACATTTAAACGTTGGTTCAGGTGAATACGATTCCTCAGAATCGAATACTGTCGATGGTAGTGGATCTTGGGAAATAACTAGTGGTGGAAATCAGAGTCGTTTGGAAATGATAACACCGATTCCGGTTACTACAGATAATTATACACTTACTTTTTATGTAAAAGGAACCGCGGGAGATGCTATTAGACCTGCTATATTGAATGGATCGAATAAACTAATGACTCCAAATAACTATACCATAACAACTACTGGGGTATGGGAAAAGGTTGTTGGAACATGGAATTTAGATGCAGGTAATACTGGAACTGTACGATTCTATAATAGGAACAATGGTTCAGTTGTTAATATTGATGATATATCTTTAGTTCTAACTTCGGACGCTGAACTTATAAACTCGAGATCTGCAATTTCAGCTTCAATATCCTCGACCCAAAATGGAGATTGGGAAAGTGCCGCAACTTGGGCAGGTGGGGTTGTGCCATCATTTCAATCAGATAACGTTACTATTAATAATGAAGTAGTAATTAGATCTGCAGTTGCAGTAAATGATTTAACGTTAGGATCCGAAGGGAAATTAACAATAAACACAGGTAAGAGTATCAATATTGCTAATAATTTAGACATTGATAACTTTGATTTTAATAGTGTTGTTTTCAATGTTGGTGGTAATGGACCTGCATTATTAAAAATTGGCGGCACCTATAATCCCAGTGGGAATAGAATTTTGTACAATCATAAAATGAATTCAGATAGTTTTAATCAGAAGTGGTTATTAATAGCTTCGCCATTAGAAGATGCTACTATTTCTAATTTCATTACACATTCTACTACTTTAGTTACAAGAGCTAGTCCCGACTTAACGGCATTCGCTGATTATGACGATGGTCTCAGCGCAGATTCAAAATACATGTATGTTGCCAATCCATACACTGGCACAGCTCCTTTTGTTGAAGGTAAAGGGTATGCTACACAATTAGATGCAGGTTCGGGTAATCAACCAACGTTACAGTTTAGAGGCAAACTACAAGATACCTCTCCTATTGAAATTTTAATTTCAGATGCAGGAAATGGATTTAACTTAGTGGGTAATCCTTATTCAACTTTTCTATTTGCAAATTCATCTGCAACTAGTGCCACTAATAATCTTTTAACAGCAAACACTCTTGTTTTAGATGAAGAGACGATATGGATTTGGGACTCTTTAAATTCAACTTTTTTACCTAAGAATCAAGACTCCTCATTTAGAATTGCGCCAACCCAAGGCTTTTTTGTAAAAGCAGCTTCTGGTGGTGGCACTTTTTCTTTTGCCGAAAATATGCAAACTTTAACTACTGATACTTACTACAAAAACCCTAGTACCAGATTTGAAATAAATTTATTTATTACCACTAATGATATTAAAAGGAATACAACTGTAAGATATATTAATAACAGAACTACTTCTTTTGATAATGGTTCAGACAGTTCTTTATTTGGCGGTGATGGTGATATTTTATCACTATATACAGAATTAGTAGAAAATAATACGGGAAAAAAATTAGCAATTCAATCTTTACCAAATTCAAATTTTGAAAACATGGTAATTCCTGTTGGAGTGAATTCATCGGTAGGATCAGAGTTTACTTTTACGGCAGATGTTTTAAATGTTCCTACAAATTACAAAGTGTATTTAGAAGACAGAACTACGAACATAATTACACGTTTAGATGAAGCGAACGCAGAATATAAAGTTTCTTTTAAAAATGGAAATACAAGTGGTCGTTTTTATCTTCATGTTAAAACTTCTTCAGTTTTAAGTTCAGATACGAATAACTTAAGTGATGTTAGTATCTATACTACTAGTAATTCTAATTTAAGAGTTCAAGGTCTTCAAGAAGGAAATGCTTCAATCTCAATATTTAATATTTTAGGAAAACAAGTTTTTCAGACTTCGTTAGAAGCTTCTAACTCTATAAACATTGCGTTGCCAAACTTAGTGAAAGGATTTTACCTCCTACAACTACAAAATGCACATGGTAAATTGAATAAAAAAATAATATTAGAATAATTAACGAGAACTAAAGACACTACATCGTGAGAAAAGATATAAAAAAAACAAAAGATACCGCTCAAGAAATTTCTCGTAAAGCCGCTTTAAAAAAAATAGGTAAGTACGGTAAATATGCAGCATTAACTGCATTAGGAACCTATATGATATTGAATCCTCAAAAAGCACAGGCACAAAGCCCCGTAATTCCTGGGTCAGGGTTTTGATTAGTTATAAAGCTTTGTTTGTTTAGATCAATACAAGCGGTCTTTTAATAAAAAGATATGCGTGAAAAAGCAACTGAGAAAAGTGGTTATGGTATAATAATATTGATAAAGTAAATTCAAGGATTTCCCACCCCAACTGGGGTGGGTTTCTTATAATTGGAGAACCTTTTTCATTGTATAAAAATAGGATTATGTTTAAAAATAAAGTCTTATTGTGTATAGTAGTTAGTCTGATGCCTTTTGTGCTATTTGCTCAAACATCAGCTTCAGATATGGTTGCACAAATGGGAAGAGGGATCAACCTTGGGAACGTTTTTAGTGCTCCGACAGAGGGAAACTGGTCGCCTATCGTAAAGGAGCAATATTTCATTGATGTTGCCGCCGCTGGTTTTACCAATGTTAGAATTCCAATTGATTTTTTTGGGACTCGAACTACAGGTAATACTTCCGGTTATTCAAGTGCGGCAGGAACTGCAGGAAATTATACTGGAACATCGTATGATTACCTAGTGTCCTCCGATTATTTAGATAGAATTCAGCAGGTCATTGAATGGTCTTTAAAAGAAGGACTTGTAACCGTCATTGATTTTCACGGTTCGAATTTAAAATCTGAGTTTATCTACACATTTGATACTGAAGAAACAGCATATACACACCCAACCTCTGAAAAAAGAGTCGCAGACAATCAAAAGTTTATAGCTATTTGGGCTCAGATAGCAGCTCGTTTTAAAAATCATTCTGAGAATTTATTGTTTGAAGTTATTAATGAACCCTATTTTCATATGAGTGCGGAAGAGATGAATATTCTTAACACGGATGTCTTAGCAATGATAAGAGCTTCTGGAGGAAGCAATGCAACTAGAAATGTGATTATTACAGGAGGTGGAAAAACTTCACACGAAGCTCCTACGGAAATTAATTCCTCAATTATTTCTGGCGATGCTTATTTAATAGCAACGTTTCATTATTACCAACCGTTTAATTTTACAAGTTCTAGTGCAGATTCTAGAGATGTGGAATCTTGGGGGTCAGATGCAGATAAAAATTTATTAACAACGAGATTTAATGAGGTTTCTACTTGGGCTACAGCGAACTCAATACCTGTTTTTTTAGGTGAATTTGGTGCTGATAATACGGGCGGATATAATTACAGTACAGGAGATTTAAATACTGTTTCAGCCAATGCTACTAATTTTGCTGATGGAGGGCCAGATAATGCCTCTAGAGTAGCGTATCATAGCTATGTTGCAGAGCAATCTATCAATAGAGGGTTTTCATTTGCAGCTTGGGATGCTGGACCAAAGTCTAATAAAACAATTCATAAGAGAACAGATAATCCTTCTTCAGTGAATTATAATAGGAATAATTTTTCAGTGATAGGTTATAATCCAAAAAACACAAATAGAAGTTCAGTTTTAGATACTTCAGTTTGGGTTGAAGATGTAAAGAATGCGTTATTAACTTCAGGAACATGGCCACTATGTTATGGACCTGGCCCTGATCCTATTATTCACAATCCTGATTTTGAGTGTGGATACAATTTTGGATGGAGTTTAAAATCACTTTCAAACTCAACGGCAAATATATCAGATTCAGGCGCTACGGATGCTTATAATGGGGACGCTGCAGCAAAAATAGTTGTTGAAACAAATTTTGGCTATAATAAAGTACTACTTGAAAATAGTGTATTTAATAATGATTTAAATGGAAAAACAATTGCACTAAATTGTTTTGCGAAATCTGATGATGCGACTAGTTTTAGATTTCAAATTAAGGCGATATATTCAAGTGGTACCGTCCGTTATTTAACATCACCAGTTTTAAGCCTTCAAACAGAATATAATGCTTATGAATATTCTTTTGATTTAACGGACCCAACAACTTCAATACAAGTTAAGGTTTTGTGTGGAAATCAAGCAGATACTTATTATTTTGATGATTTCGAAACCACTATTACTGACACAGAAAGTTTATCAACAGTCAAATATGAATTGGATAATAGAGTGGTTTCGTACCCTAATCCAAGTATGAATTTTGTAAATGTTAAGCTACTTTCTTTAGAAAAAAAGATAAAAAACATAAAAATAATTGATTTAAATGGACGCCTAGTAGCTGAGTATCATCCTAAATTAGCAAATGATTTAAAGATAAACACTAATAAATTAGAGAATGGAATGTATTTAATGCAAGTTACAACAAGTGATAATAAAGTTTTAAGGCCTAAAAGGATCGTTATAGCTAGATAATATTAAGTGGCGTTTTTGTAAATAAACAATAAAATCCTTGCTATTTACTTATCTTTGATTAAGTTACAATCGTATATAAATTGAGAGCTCATCATGTCAAATTTATTCAAACAAATTATTTTTATAGTTAGCTTATATAGTTGTATTTCTCTGCATGCTCAATTACAATTAAACAAAATATCTGGAACTGAGGGACTTTCACAAAATACTATAAAAAGTATTATTCAAGATCGTAATGGTTTTATTTGGGTAGGAACTTACAACGGCATTAATAAATACGATGGCTATTCTATGGTCCATTATAAATTTTTAAATGATGTTAATAGTCTTAGTAGTAATATTATTATCAGTCTTTTTGAGGATAAAGATGGGTATATATGGGCAGGGACTACAAATGCTGGATTAAATAGAATTGACCCAAGGACAGGTAAAATAGATGTGTATTTTGACAACCCTAATACACCTGATTATGCAAGTGAAATAGACCATATTTATCAATCATCCTCTGGAGTTCTTTTTATTAAAACCTCTAATGGTATTAAATTTTTTAAGGTAGCTATTGATGGGAGTTTAGTCTTTGAAGAAGTAATGAATGCCGCAAATAACTTTAGTTTGCTTATTAAAAATATTATTCCTGCAATAAATGGTAAACATTGGTTTTTTACGCCCAAAAATAAAATAAAACTGCATTTAGCAGAGATAAATGAAATCGCAAATGTACCAGAAGTTAAAATTCAAAGTACAGACATCGAGGCGTTTGAATTAGATTCGAGTTATCCTGTGAATTTTATTGAATACCCAGAGAACACAATTTGGGTGATAAGCAATAGACTCCAGCTCCTTAAAATTCAATTAAACAATCAACTTCAAGTTATTGATCGTGAGTTAATAAGTCTTTCGGATAATAGTTTAGGGTTTTCAGAACAAAATTTCAAGAAATTAGCATTTGCTATTGATAAAGATCAGCACATTTGGGTTGCCGGGAATGGGACATTATTAAGCTATAATACTCAGACAGGAGAAAAACTCAATTTAAATTCAAGAAATAGAAAAGAGATTGCGATTCAACAAGCGCAACAATTAATGATTGATAACACCAATATTCTGTGGTTAGGAACCTTAAACCACGGATTGTACAAAATGGATTTAGAAAACAATTCATTTTTGAATTCTAACGAGTTTTTAAACACTTCTGAAAAGCAATTTTCCTTTTTTCATGAGTATCCCATCCTTACAATGTGCGAAAATTCTAAAGGAGATATTTGGCTAGGGACTCAAGGTAGAGGTGGTTTAGCAATACTAAAGGGTAAGGGAATCGAAAGGAAATTATTTAATAAGTCAAATATAGTTTTGGACTATAATTATCTTACAAAAACCAATAAACAATTTGACGCTGAAGATTTTTTTGAGATTAAAAGATTGATGACTGATCGTGAGGACAATATTTGGGTAGGCGCTAAAACAGGGTTAAGCAAAATAAGCTTTAAAAATAATTCCGAAACCTTTGATATTCAGAAATTCAACGATATAAAAGATAAACAGGGTAAACGTATTAAAAATCCAGTCTTTGCTATTGAAGAAGATAGAAAGGGAAATATTTGGGTTGGATATTGGAAGAAAGGCATCGCTAAAATTACTTTTGATAAACAAAACGAAACCTATACCTCTGTTAATTATCAAAATGAATTAAACGATACAAATAGCTTGTCAAACAATTTCGTTCGTGATATACTTGAAGATTCTAATGGGGGTATTTGGGTAGGAACCATAAGAGGTTTAAATAAACTAAAACAAGATGAGACAGGTAATATTGCTTTTACGAGTTATCTAAATGAGCCTGAGAATAAAAATAGTTTAAGTAATAATTATGTTTTGGATATTTTTCAAGCAAGTGATGGTCATATATATGTTGGTACATTTGGTGGAGGATTGAATCAAATTGAAATTTTAAATAATACTTTAAATTTTAAAAAGTATACCACAACAGAGGGACTTCCAAGTGATGTTGTTTATCAAATAAAGGAAGACAAACAAGGGAACATATGGATGTTGCACGTTCGGGAGATTTCTAAATTGAACCCAAGAACTGGAGAAATCACCTATTTTGAAAATCAAGATGGAATTAATGTTAGTGAGTTTAAGGACAATGCCATGTTATTTACCAATTCTGGGATGATGCTTTGTGGCGGCGTAAATGGGATTACATTTTTTCAACCTGATAAGCTTTCTGTAAATGAAATTAAACCACAACTAATTATTTCGGATTTTAAACTTTTTAATGAAATTGTGCAACCCTTAGAGAAAAGAAATGGAAAGGTGATTTTAGAAAATAGTATTGATGAAACTAAAAAAATAGTATTGCCTTATAATCTTAATTCTATGGAATTTGTTTTTTCAAGCTTGCATTTTTCCAATCCTGAAAAAAATCAATATAAGTATATATTAGAAGGATTTGATGAAAAATGGCAATACTCTAAAGGAAACGAACGACGGTTTGCATCTTATACGAATGTTCCGCCAGGAAATTACATATTTAAAGTTTATGGCTCTAATAGTATTGGCCTATGGACAGATGAACCAAAAGAGATATCGGTTGTAATAAACGAACCTTGGTATTCAACAATTCTAGCTATTTTTCTCTTTTCGTTGTTAATTTTTGCCATCATATATAGTTTTGTTAAAATTCGTTTGAATCAGATACGTTTAAAGAGTAAGCTGGATATAGAAAGTGCTGTCCATGAAAATTCTGAAGAAATGAATCAAATGAAGCTTCAATTTTTCACCAACATATCTCATGAATTAAGAACCCCTTTAACTTTAATTGTTGGTCCTTTGAGTCAAATTATGAATGGGCAGGTCAATACCAAAGATGTTCCGAAGCTGAACTCAATAATGTACAAAAATTCCAATAGACTTCTCAAATTAATTAATCAACTTTTAGATTTCAGAAAAGCAGAATCTGGAAATTTAAATTTAATAGTTCAAAATGATGAACTTGTAACCTTTGTAGGAGAGGTGTTTGCAGCATTTGAAGATGTTGCATTAGAAAAAGATATTAAGTTTTTGTTTTTATCTCCAAAAAATAAACTAGATGCTTGGTTTGATAATGATAAAATTGAAAAAATATTATATAATCTATTGTCTAATGCCTTTAAGTTTACTCCCAACGGAAAAAGTATTACAGTAAGTCTTGAAAAAGAAACTGTAAACAATGAAGACTATGCCATTATTAAAGTAATTGACTTTGGAATAGGAATTCCTAAAGAAGAATTAGTGAGCATATTTGATCGATTCTATCAAACTAAAAAAGAAAATAATGCTATTAATGAAGGTTCAGGTCTGGGATTGGCTTATATAAAACATTTAGTAGAAATACATAAAGGGAAAATTAATATTGAAAGCGAGTTTCATAAAGGAACTATATGTACTGTCACTATACCTATATCTAAATCAGTATACTCTAATAATTCTATTATAGAATTACAACCTCAAAAATATGACTTTAAGTATACTAAAATTGGAGTTGATGTTATTAAGGAAAATCAATTAATACCAAAAAAATCTATTAAAAGTGTTAAAGAACATTCAAAGGAAACGCCGCTACTTTTAATCGTTGAAGACAATAGAGAATTACAAGACTATTTGGTAACATCTTTTAGTCATGATTATAGAATATTAACTGCAAATAATGGCAAAGAAGGTTTAGAGCAGGCAATTAAAAACGTCCCCAGCGTCATTATAAGCGATTTAATGATGCCCGAAATGAATGGGATTGAGATGTGTAAAAAATTAAAAACAGATATTAACACGAGTCACATTCCAATACTTATTTTAACCGCAAAAGCTGGATTGGAAAACGAAAAAGAGGGATTAGAAACTGGAGCTGATGAGTTCATCTTGAAACCTTTTAATATTGAAGTTTTAAAATTAAGATTAGATAATATTATACGTACCAAACAGTTATGGATTCAGAAGTTTAGAACCAATTCGAATTCAAGGTCTTGGAAGGAATTATCCAATAAATTGGATCAAAATTTTATAGAAAAATCAATTAACATCATTAAGAAGAATCTTGATAATACAGAATTTTCTGTTGAAAAATTCGCCCTAGAAATAGGGATGAGTAGATCTTCACTGTTTTTAAAATTGAAATCAATAACAGGACAATCCACATCTGAATTTATAAGAACAATTCGTCTTAAAAGAGCTGCAAAACTTATTGAATCTGGAAAATATTCTATAACCGAAATAATCTATATGGTAGGGTTTTCTGATCCAAAATATTTTAGAACTTGCTTTAAAAAACATTTTGGTTCTACACCAAGTAGTTATTTTTCCAATTTCAAGAAGATTGTATCTTAAACTACTCATTAAATTCAACTATTACCCCCAAACTAATAACCATTAGCCCCTTTTAACAAATTTGATTTAAATTACATTTGAAGTATAAAATTAATACGATTTATAAAATTAATCGTTAATTTAGCTTCCATATTTTAATAAAAACCTAAAAATTAGGCAGTAGGAAATTGACGATCCACATGTAAAGCATATAAAAACAAACAAAAAATTATGAATAAAAAAACTTTTTTATTATTGATAACGGCAGTATCTGCTTTAGGAGGATTGCTATTCGGTTACGATACAGGAGTTATTAATGGTGCTCAATTTTACCTTAGTAAACATTTTGATTTAGATTCAGCAATGAAAGGCTGGGTTGTTGGAAGCGCTTTGTTGGGCTGTCTCGTTGGAGCCATTGCAGCAGGTCCTTTAAGTATTAGATTTGGTAGAAAGTATTCTTTAATAATTTCAGCACTATTGTTTTCTCTCTCAGCTTTTGGTTCTGGTTTGCCATCTTTTTTTTCTGAATCTGTTTTTTTATTGGTTGTCTTTAGAATTATTGGAGGATTGGGTATTGGTATAGCCTCTATGAATGCACCTATGTACATAGCCGAAATTGCACCTAGTGATATCCGAGGAAAAATGGTTACATACTACCAACTTGCGATCGTTATTGGCTTTTTTATAGTTTTTTTGGCGACCTATTTTATCGGAAATAATTTATCTGAAGCAGAGAACATAGCGTTTGGTTGGAAATACATGTTTTGGTCAGAGTTAATTCCAAGTTGCTTATTCTTTATCTTACTGTTTTTTGTTCCTAAAAGTCCAAGATGGTTAGCTTTGAAAGGAAATGATACTGCAGCATTAGAAATCTTAACGAAGATACATGGAGCAGACCAAGCAAATAAAGAAATAGTAGACATAAAAAATTCTCTTAAAACTAGTGATAGCAAAATTAAAGTAAATTATTTTTCGAAAATAATTCTTGGAATTATCGTTATAGGAACAACGCTCTCCGTTTTACAACAATTTACAGGAATAAACGCTGTATTATATTATGGTGCTGATATTTTTGAAAAAGCACTTGGTTTTGGAAAAGAAGACATTTTAGCACAACAAATATTATTAGCCTTAGTCAATCTCTTATTCACTTTTGTTGCAATGTTTACCGTAGATAAATTTGGAAGAAAACCATTAATATATATTGGATCTATTGGGATGATCGTTGGATTTTTACTGTTGGGTATTACTTTACAGCAGGAGTCTGTTGGGTTTTTATCATTATTAGGCGTGTTAATTTTTATAGCCTCATTTGCACTTTCCATGGGGCCTGTTGTATGGGTGTTACTTTCAGAAATGTTTCCAAATAAAATACGCAGCGTAGCAATGTCTGTTGCTGTAGCTGCACAATGGGCTGCAAATTATGTGGTTTCACAATCCTTTCCAGTAGTGATGGATAGTGACATAAACAATGGAGCAACTTGGAACGGTTCATTACCCTATTTTATATTTATTGCATTTATTACAATCATAATGATTGTTACTTATAAATACATCCCAGAAACAAAAGGAAAATCTCTTGAAGAAATTGAACAATTTTGGAAAGTATAGTTTTTAATATTTATTTTAGTAGAAGTAATAAATTATTTAACGCACTGTAAAAATTATTTATTTTTAATTCAAAAGAAATGTTTGGGTATCCAAATTGGAGAATTGATGCACTGGAATCGGTTCTCCATTTTTTTATGCTCAGTATTTACTTCCTTAAAAATAGCAAACCGTATAAATCAGTTTATCGTTGCCAAAGGAGGGCTTTTTAGCATCAATTTTGCCTCTAAGATTCTCTTACATGTACTTGAAAGGTGAAAATTCAATGATAGAGTTAGAAGAAATACTATTGATCAATAGCGTCTATTTATCTGATTAGCAAAATGTTTGCTATTTCTAGTTTAAAAGAATTTTCATTAAATTTACTATAAATAAATATTAAATACACCCATTCTAATTTGATTTTTAATAAACGCTTTTTTTTTATTTTCATCACCTTTTTAATTTTTTCAAATTTAAAGGCACAAGAATCCTTAATTTTTGATATCGCAAGGAATGGGTCTTTATTGGAATTGAAAACGTCGATTAAGGAGGATTCAAATAGTATTAACAAATTAAGTAAAGAGGGATATTCGGCTTTAACATTAGCTTGTTATTATGGTAATAATGATGTAGCAACTTATTTGGTCAAACATGTAAAGGACATCAATTCAAAAAGTGGTTATGGCACTCCCTTGATGGCTGCAACGGTAAAAAAAAATAGTTATTTAGTAAAATTACTTTTGGAAAATAATGCCAATCCTAATTTGACTGACCTAAATAGTTCTTCAGCATTACATTATGCTGTGATTTTTAAACAACAAGAAATTATTGAGCTGCTAATGAAGTACAAGGCCAATCCTAATATTAAGGATAATCGAGGTAATACTGCATTTGATTATGCAAAAATCATAAACAATGATAAAATCATTCAACTCTTAAAATAACTCTTACATGAAAAAAATACTACTCATTTTTTTTTTAACGACGACATTTTCTTTGTTTGCACAAGTTTTTTCCACAGGAACACAAACCTTATTGCCAGGGTTGACTGCCAATATTGAAATAGATAAAAACGCATTCACAACTACATTAACATTAGCAGGCCCCTCTGATGTATGGTTTGCCATTGGTTTTGGAAATTCAGAAATGAATGGGACTGATATTTTTATGACCGATGGAAACACCATCCGAGATGCCTATACAGAACCTGGATCTTCTTCTTCTTTACAAAGACCCATACCTCCCCAAGATGATTCATCGATTGAAAGTGGAGATTGGACCTTAATATCAAATACGGTTTCAGGTGGTATAAGAACCATCATAGCGACCAGAGTCAATGACACCCAAGATTCAAAAGATTTCATTTTTAATGCTTTAGCGGATTCATTGTCTATAATTTATGCTAAGGGTACCAGTACATCAACCTATGTCTGGCATGGTCCACAGAATAGAGGTGCTACTGTTTTAAATCTTACTTCTTTAGGAATTTCTGAAAACAAGTTGTTAAGTTTTGGGATATATCCCAACCCAGTGTCAACGTTATTAACCATTCAATTACCATCAGTTACAGAAAAAGCAGAGGTTGGTATTTTTGATTTTACAGGAAGATTGGTAAAATCAAAAACCATTACATCAAATGATGCCTCTATAGATGTTGGAAAAATATCTAATGGAATTTATGTTGTTAGAGTGGCTACCAATGCTAAATTTGGATTTCAAAGATTTATAAAGAAATAATTATGCTGATTCACAAATAAAAACCAATTGTGAAAACACCCGGTTTTTAACGTTGGCAATTGTATCTATGTTGCATGGTTCTCCAATTTTTAACTAAAAAAAATTTTGGAACTACCGATGACTCAATTCATCTACAATCAAACCATCTTGTAGGGTCCCAATAACACCCATTGCAGCTCTTTCTCCTGCAATCATTGCAGCATTTAAAGACCCATTTAAAAGTTGATCTCCTGCCAAAAAGATAGATGAGGTTAGTTTTGTTTCAGTACTTGAAATCTCGTACTGAAGATTGTCTAGTTTTGGTAAGGCCTTTTTAATTTGATATCGTTTAATGAAGGTAGTATTTGAAATCCCACAGAAAGTTTGAAGTTCTTTAGTGATTTTTGAGATCAACTGTTTTTCAGTGAGGGCATGATTTTTTACAATGGTAACAGATAGTAATTCTCCTTTTCCTTTGGTGGTTGTTGCTATTGAAGTATGATAAAACAGGTTGTTAATCAATGAATTCTCATCAGCAATTAATCCAATTATAGGTTTTGAAATGATCTTTTCTGGAGTTTCAAAGTATAAAGTATCGCATGTTTTCCAACTAGTTTCTTGATTTTTTAGATTGCGAATTAAAGGGCTTGCTTCTGTGGCAATAATTGTAAAATCAGTTTCAATTTCTGAACCATCTTTCAAAGTAATCCCCTTATTCTTTACTGTTTTAACTTCAGTATTTAAAAGAATTTTTGTCTTTTTTAAGTTGTCTTTCAATTGATTTGATATTGCCTGAATTCCAGCTTTCGGCAATACAGCTAATCCTTCTCCAAACATTTTATAGACAAACTCAAACATTCTACTTGAAGTATTTAAATTGGGTTCTAAAAAAATCCCACTAAAAAAAGGTTTAAAAAAGGTTTGAATCATCTCTTCTGAGAAGCCAACATCTTTTAAATATTGAAGGGTTGTTTTTTCTTCTTCTTTAAAAATTGCATCGATCTTTTTGTTCTTTAAAAGGAGATTTAGTTTTAGAATTTTTATTTTATCAGAAAGCTTTCCAATAGAAGAAAATAATGTTGGTAATACCATTGAAAAAGATCTTAAAGGATCTCCAATGGTTTGAGTTTTTCCTTTTTTAAAAATAACAGCACCCGGTAGTAATTTTTGTAATTTAAGTGCTTCAAAGTCGATGTATTTTATAGCTGCTGGATAGGAAGTTAGTAAAACTTGAAAACCGCGATCCAAGGTATATCCTTTCACAAGATCAGATTTTACTCGTCCTCCAATAGAATTACTGCCTTCAAGAATGGTTGGTTTATAGCCATAGTTTTCTAAAATTTGAGCTGCAATTAAACCACTGATGCCTGCGCCAATAATATGAATTTTAGAAGATTTATTTTTCATTTTCGAGTTCTTTAAGATTCTTTTTTTTCTTTAGATAAGAAGAAATAATTCTTTGAACATCTCGGTTGTCTTTTTGGGGTTGTACAAAAAATTGATATTCTTCCGGATGTTCTAATTGTGCGGCCTGATCTTTATCTATGTAGCCAAAACCTAAGTATATTCCATTTAAAATTAAAACAAATCCAATTTCATTCTTAGTTCTTCCCTTTTCTCGAATCACTAAATTCTTAGCGCCCATTCCAACAGACTTTATCGCCTTTTTAACACGAATATTATAGTCCTCTATAGATTCTTTATCGCAACAAATTCCCTTACATTCTTTAAGTTGATAATGAAAGCAGCTCGAAACATTGGTTTGTAAATGACAATATTTTGGACACAATTCAAATTCGCTACACAAGTGCTCTAAATGATTTCTACATTCTGCTACAGTGTAATACTTTGCAATCGCTTTGGGTGCTAATTTAAGCCTATTATAGGCAAGATGAATGATTCCTTTTTGGTCTTCGTACCAAAATAAACCCACTGCTTCTCCAGCTCTTCGTTGTGCTCTATTAAATTTTGGATACCGATGTTTTATCTCTGACGATTCATGTAAAAGAGCTAGTATTTCACTCCCAGTTTCAGTGTAAGAAATATCGGCAGTTTCTAGACACATTGAAATTTCTTTTTTCTTTTTATCGTAAAAATGACTAATGACCCGCTGCTTTATATTATTAGCTTTTCCAACGTAAATCACTTCTTTTTTGATGTTTTTAAAGTAATAAACCCCGTGTTTTTCTGGTAAATTATCGACAACAGATTTATCCAAAAGAGGAGGTAAGGTCGCTTGCCTAGATTTGGGATTTAAAAATGAATTGATGGTAAAGTTGTCATCTCGTTCAATGAGCCTTCGAAACAATTCTACGGTCGCTTCTACATCACCTCTTGCTCGATGTCTTGCTGAAATAGGGATCCCTTCATCGGCACAGATATTTCCCAAACTGTAAGATTTTAAGCCCGGAATTATTTTTCTTGACAAACGAACGGTACATAATTTTTTTCGTTTGAAATTAAATCCTAAACTTTTAAATTCTGCTTGAATTATGTTGTAATCAAAGTTTACATTGTGAGCAACAAAGATAGCGTCTTTGGTAATTTCTTCCACCTTTTTTGCAATTTCATAAAATTTAGGTTGGTTTCGAACCATCGCCTGATTAATACCTGTAAGGTTGGTAATAAATGTAGGTATTGGTGCTTCTGGATTGACTAGGGTTGTAAATTCATCAATTACGTTTACCCCATCAAAAATAAAAATTGAAATTTCGGTTATTTTTTGGCCTTTGTATCCATTCCCTGTAGTTTCTATGTCTACAACAGCATACAATCTATGCAACGATATTTTTTAAATTTGCAATAGTCTCTGTAGGGTTTTCTGCACCAAAAACATAACTTCCTGCCACTAGAACATTTGCTCCAGCTTCGATTAAAGCATTCGCATTTTTATCGGTAACACCTCCATCAATTTCTATTTGACAGTCTGATTTAGAAAAGTCTATCAAATGTTTGAGTTGTGCTGTTTTCTTATAGGTATTTTCTATAAACGATTGCCCTCCAAAACCAGGATTTACACTCATGATACAAACCAAGTCTAATTCTGTAATTACATCCTCTAATACTGCGATTGGTGTATGAGGGTTAAGCGCAACACCCGCTTTCATTCCTAAAGCTTTTATAGCTTGAATGGTTCTGTGCAAGTGAGTACAAGCCTCATAATGTACTGTTAAAATAGTCGCTCCTAAATCTGCAAAAGTTTGTATGTATTGATCTGGATTTACAATCATTAAGTGAACGTCAATTGTTTTTTTAGCATGTTTAGTTATTGCTTTCAAAACAGGCATTCCAAAAGAAATGTTTGGCACAAAAACTCCGTCCATAATATCAATATGAAACCAATCGGCTTCACTCTTGTTTACCATTTCTATATCGCGTTGCAGGTTGGCAAAATCTGCCGCTAAAATTGAAGGTGCTATTAAATTACTCATTATGTTGTTGTTGTTGTTGTTGTTGTTGTATCTTTTTGTAAAAATAAGGATATAAAATAAAAAACTCTCGAAATTAGTTCGAGAGTTTTACACTTTTTATTTACACTAAATTATCCAAGGTAAGTCATTAAAATCTTACTTCTAGAGGTGTGTTTTAGTCTTCTAATTGCTTTTTCTTTAATTTGACGAACACGCTCACGTGTCAAATCAAATGTTTCTCCTATTTCTTCCAAGGTCATCGGTTGGTGCTCTCCGAGACCAAAATATAACTTTACAACATCTGCTTCTCTTGGAGTTAGAGTTTCTAAAGCTCTATTAATTTCGATTCTTAGCGATTCGTGTAGTAACTTTCTGTCTGGATTAGGAGATTCTCCCGAATTAAGAACGTCATATAAGTTAGAGTCTTCTCCTTCAATTAAAGGGGCATCCATAGATACGTGACGTCCAGAATTTTTCATTGATTCTTTTACGTCATTGACCGTCATGTCTAATTTCTTAGCAATTTCTTCAGCACTAGGAGGGCGCTCATTTTCTTGCTCTAAGAAAGCATACATTTTATTGATTTTGTTAATGGAACCAATTTTATTTAATGGTAAACGTACAATTCTAGATTGTTCTGCAAGTGCTTGTAGAATAGATTGACGAATCCACCAAACGGCATAAGATATAAATTTAAAACCCCTAGTTTCATCAAAACGTTTTGCAGCTTTTATCAATCCTAAGTTTCCTTCGTTTATTAGATCGGGTAGTGTTAATCCTTGGTTTTGGTATTGTTTGGCTACTGAGACAACAAATCGTAAATTTGCTTTGGTTAATTTTTCTAACGCTCTTTGATCACCAGCTTTGATTAACTGTGCTAATTCTACTTCCTCATCAGCTGTAATTAAGTCTACTTTTCCTATTTCTTGAAGGTATTTGTCTAACGATGCAGTTTCTCTGTTGGTAACCTGCTTGGTAATTTTAAGTTGTCTCATCTAAATTATCTATAACTGTTGAAAAGGTTTATTTAGGGGTTACATATAGTTATACGTGAGAGAGCAATAAAATGTTACAAAATCCTCATTTTTATTTAAACAGAGCAACTTTTTTCTTGTGGTTCTCTTTTTTTGAATAAGGTCAGATACATATTTTTTATAATTTAAGGGGGTTAAAAAGACAATTACAATGTAGTTCAAAAAAAAAGAGACCCTTTAAATGGTCTCTCCGAATTTGTAGATTTTTTTTCTAAAAAAGCCCATTTATTTGAGCGTCTATTCGATCAATGATATAACCTAAATCTTCTTGGTTGTCAACAAAATCAAGCTTATCTACATCAATGATTAATAATTTCCCCTTCGTATAGGTAGATACCCAGGCTTCATAACGTTCGTTTAATCTGCTTAGATAATCAATGCTAATAGAGTTTTCGTATTCTCTACCTCGTTTGTGAATTTGCCCGACTAACGTGGCGATATCTGCACGGAGATAGATCAATAAATCTGGAGGGGTTACTAAGTTTTCCATTAAATTAAATAAAGAACTGTAATTGCCATAATCTCTATTTGTCATGAGCCCCATTGCATGTAAATTGGGGGCAAAAATATGAGCATCTTCGTAAATTGTTCTGTCTTGAATAATATCTTTCCCAGATTCTCTTAATTCTAAAATTTGACGAAATCGACTATTCAAGAAAAAGACTTGAAGATTAAAAGACCAACGCTCCATTTCTGCATAAAAATCATCTAAATAAGGATTTTCGTCAACAGCTTCATAATGAGGTTTCCATTTATAATGTTTGGCTAATAGTTTGGTTAGTGTGGTTTTACCAGCACCAATATTTCCTGCAATTGCAATGTGCATATTTTTAAATTGTAGAGATTAAATCGGGCACTAAAGATAATTAAAAATTTAGTAATCTAACCGAACTAAATTATAAGTTTATACCCAACGCTTCTAATGTTAACAATTTTAATAGTTGGATCTTTGGAGAGTTTTTTTCTCAATTTACTGATAAATACATCCATACTTCTAGAAGAAAAGAAATCATCATTTCCCCAAAGTTTTTTTAAAATAAAAGAACGATCTAGAATTTCGTTTCGTTTTTCGGATAAGTAAAACAATAATTGTGATTCTCTGTGAGTTAGCATTATTGTTTCGTTAGCGAGAAGTAGTTCTTGTTTTGTGTAATTAAAAATATAGGCACCAATTCCAATCTTATCCTTGTCTTTGTTAATTTTACTACGATCCAAAAGTGCTTTCATTCTAACAATTAGTTCTTCCATAGAAAAGGGTTTCTTCAAATAATCATTTCCACCATATTCAAAACCATCCAATACATCTTTTGTTTGAGATTTAGCGGTTAAAAAAATAATGGGAATAGTAGTATTTTGCTCTCGTATTTCTTTTGCCAACGTAAAACCATCTTTCTTAGGCATCATTACATCCAACACTAATATGTCTGGATTTTTTTTGAGATAATAGTCATATGCAATCTCACCGTTAACAGCATGATAAACAACAAAACCTCTGGTTTCAAGACTTTCTTTGAGAATTTGTCCCAAACTAGGCTCATCCTCTGCTAAAACAATTTTTATATTACTCATTAGGAATTAGTAATTTAAAGGTGGTCTTTTCAAAATTTGATAAAACGGTAATTTCACCACCATGTTTTTCAATTATTTTGTGTGTGTAATACAACCCAATTCCAAAGCCTTTTACATCATGAGTATTTCCCTTAGGAACTCTATAAAACTTATCAAAAATTCGTTCTTGTTGGTTCTTTTCAATTCCATCTCCATTGTCAGTAACAGATATCTCTACTGTATTTAACATAGAAGTAAGAGTCACTTCAAGACGGTTTCCACCATATTTAACTGCATTGTCTATTACGTTTGAGATGGCGTTTTCAAAATGAAATGGATCTATCTCTAAAATTATAGCATCTGTATTAGTTGTAAAATTGATCTTTTTTTTGGTTAATAGTTCGTGTTTTTTTACAATTTTAAAAATCAAATCAACGAGGTTGCTAGGTTCCTTTTGTAGCATCAAATTTTCAGAATCTAGAGTGGCTGTCTCTAATAATTTTTCAACCATTTGATGTAATTTTTTTAATTGTAAGGCCGAAATGGCGGCATATTGTTTCGTTTTTTCTCTATCGTTTATTACGTTAAAATTTTCAATAGCTTCTATAGCTGTTGAAATTGTTGCTATGGGAGTTTTAAACTCATGGGTAATATTATTGATCAAATCATTTTTAATCTCAGACAGTTGTTTTTGTTTTTTGATAATACGAAACAAGTAAAACAATGAGCTAATAATCGTGAGAGATAATATCAATGATAGAAAAATTTCTGTAGCGCTTTTTTTCAAGGCAATTAGTGTCGGATCTTGATAGTAAATTCGCAAACTTTGATTTGGTCTCAAAAAGGTAGATTTTGATTTTAAAAACAAGGTTAATTTTTTTTGATTCTTTTCTAGGCTTCCTCCAGTTTTTATATCATTTTCATAATAGCTTAAATAATTTCGAGTATGGAGTCCTTTACTGATGAGTTTTTGATTTAAAATCGAATCTAATTTGTTAAAGTCAATGAGGTCATTTGTTAAGGCAACTACTACCGATTGAAGGCCTTTGATTAATTTCAAGCTATCTGCTTTTATATTTTTTAATACTTTTTTAACCTGTTTAGGTAAATTTCTTTTACTTTTTGTTGTGTGAATGTTTATTAAAGAATCCAGTTGTCTGGGAGCTTTAAAATCTGCTGTAATACTAATATTAAATTTTGAATTTGGGTTTGAAATATTACTCCTTAAAATATTTTTAAAAATATTTTTTTTATCGATGCTATCTTGATTGACAATTGCAAAAAAATTATTTTTAGAAATGGTGGTATAGTATTCATCAATAGCAATGTCTAGACTGGTCTGAATTTCATTTTTAACTCGCTGTTTGTTTTCTAAGTAGTTATTGTAATTCCAATACAACTGAACCGATATCGTTAAAACGATCGTAACAGTGATAGAATATAAAATCCAGTGATGTTTTTTTGTATTCATAGTTCAAAAGTAAGTAGTTCATTTGTAATAAAATAATGGCTTAACAAACGTTAACAATCATTAACGCTATGTATCAGATTTATAAATCATCTTTGTTGCATCATTAAAAATATAAAATCGATGAAAATTAAAATTTTTATTTTGACTTTGTTTGTTTCAGGGTCTCTTTTAGCGCAAAATTTTTCAGGGAGAGCTACTTATAAAACTCACCGAAAATCTCCTTCAATGCAATTAGACAGCATTTCTATGCCTGGTGATCCTGCAATGCAAGAAAAATTACAAGCACAATTTGAGGCACAAATGAGGAAAATGTTTCAAAAGACATTTATACTAGATTTCACCAGGGCAGAGTCTATGTATAAAGAGGAGCAAGTTCTCGATGCACCCAAAGTGCCCCAGCAAAATGGTTTAATGGTCATTATTGAGGGGGGATCAGGAAGTTCGGAAGAATTTTATAAAAACCTCAATGAGCAAAGAATCACCAATAAAAAGGAATTAATGGGTAAAGTATTTTTAATTAAAGATAATTTTATTGAATATGATTGGGAGTTAACAGGTGAAACAAAAAATATAGGAATCTATACTTGTTATAAGGCTGTCTTTGAAAAAGAAGAAGATACTATTGAATTAGATTTTGTAGATGGTGAAATGCAGGAGATAAATAAAACAAAAAAAACAACTGTTATTGCATGGTATACTCCAAATATTCCAATTAGTAATGGTCCCGGTAATTATGGTGGTTTGCCAGGATTGATTTTAGAAGTAAATGACGACGGTTTAACAATTGTATGTACCGAAGTAGTTTTGAATCCTTCAGAAACAATCGTTATCAAAGCGCCTTCAAAAGGAAAACAAGTTACCCAAAAGAAGTTTGAAGAAATTTCGATAGAAAAATCCAAAGAATTGATGAACCGTTTCAAAAGTAGAGATGGCGGCAGCGCTTTTGAAATTCAAATAGGTGGATAATAGGTAGTTTAACGTTTAAGTTTTTGTCAAGCGTTATTAAAAAAAAATAAACTTTTAAGTTTTTTTTAAGTCTTTTAATTTTCTTTTAAAACTATTTTTGTTTGAAAATAACTGAATTTAAAAATTATGAAACAAATAATCATTCTAGCAATACTTTTGTTTAGTGTTGTAACTTTTTCACAAAATAATTTTCAAGGGAAAGCAACGTACATGTCAAAAACTACCATGGATATGAGTAGGTACGATAAAATGTCTGAACAACAAAAGAAACAAATGATGGCTCGTTTTAAGAGTTTTTTAGAAAAAACGTACACGTTAAGTTTTAATAAAACAACTTCTTCTTTCAGAGAAAATGTTCAGTTAGAAGGACCAGGAGCTTCAGGACCAAGTTGGTCAAGAAGTAACGGACAGGGTTCTATTTATAAGAATGTTTCAGAAAAAAACATGATAGAAGATGTAGAAATGTTTAGTAAAAGGTTTCTAGTGTCAGAAAAGATGGAACCGCTTCAATGGGAATTAGGAATGGAAACCAAGAAAATTGGAAATTACACCTGTTACAAGGCAACTCTAGTCAAGGAAGATACCAAAGTAGACTGGGGAAGTATTTTTAGTAGAAGTAGAAAAAACAAGAAAAAAGATTCTACTGCAGTTGCTGAAAAGCCAGCAAAAAAGATGCTAACAGTTACGGCGTGGTATACACCTCAAATTCCAGTTAGTTCTGGACCAGATGTATATTGGGGTTTACCAGGTTTAATTTTAGAGTTAAATGCAGGTAGAACAACGATGTTGTGTACGGAGGTAGCTATTAACTCTGAAGAGTCAATAAAAATCAAAGAACCTGCAAAAGGAAAAAAAGTGACTAGAGATGAATACACGGACATCGTGAAAGTAAAAACTCAGGAATTAAAAGAGCGTTTTAAAAACAGAGGTAATCGCGGAAGAAAATAAACAAAAATTATATTTTACCTTGAATACTTAATCAAATTATAAATGAAAAAAATAGGATTTATTTTTATGTTGTTGGTCTCTTGGACTTCCTTTTCACAAGTGCAATTAACGGGTGTTGTGAAAGATTCGATTGGAACACCGCTAGAAATGGCAAATGTTATCGCATTAGATACCGTAGCCAAAAGAATTGTTTCTTTTGGTTTTACAGATGCAAAAGGGAATTTTAAATTAGATTTAAAAAGGAATACTACCTACAATGTTAAAATTAGTTACATAGGATATTCAGAAATTAGTAAATTTATTGAAACGAAGGAATCAAATCAATCATTCAATTTCACGATGAATGAAGATAAAATGTTAGACGGTATTAGTATTGTTTCTAAAATGCCAGTAATTGTTAGAGGAGATACCATCATTTACAATGCGGATTCCTTTAAAAATGGATCTGAACGAAAGTTAGAAGATGTTTTAAAGAAATTACCGGGTGTAGAAATTAATGATGCAGGTGAAATTGAAGTTGAGGGAAAAGCAGTTGAAAAAATCACTGTAGATGGTAAGGATTTCTTTAGTGGTGATACAAAATTAGCCTCTAAAAATATTCCTTCCAATGCGGTAGATAAAATTCAGGTTTTAAGAAATTATTCGAGTGTAAACCAGTTGAGTGGTGTTCAAAACAACCAGGATAGGGTTGCTATTAATATCAAATTAAAAGAAGGTAAAAAGAATTTTTGGTTCGGAGATGTCCTAGCAGGTGCAGGATCAACCCCAAATGAATCTCTGTATCTTTTTCAACCCAAATTATTTTACTATACCCCGAAATACACCCTAAATGTGATTGGTGATGTAAACAATTTAGGTGAAGTTGTTCTGGGGAGAAATGATCTTAGAGGATTTAGTGGCGGTTTTGTCAGCGAAAGTCCCTCTAACGGAACAAATATTAATCTTGCCAGTGCAGGAATAGGCTTTCTCTCAGCAAATACAAGAAATGCCAATAGAATTGAAACGAAACTATCTGCCTTAAATTTTAGTTATTCTCCAAATCCTAAATTAGATTTAAGTGGTTTTTTAATTTGGTCTTCCAATAAAAATGGGCAAAAAAACAGAAATTTGATTGACTATACAAATCCGAACATACCAGATGATGTTACAGAAAGCACTACAGATCAAACAAGTAATACTGGTCTAGTGAAACTTGGGAGTATCTATAGGAAAAATATAAACAACCAAATGAATTATGATTTTATTGGTCGTTTTTCAAATGAATTTAGAACTGACAATACAAGTTCTCAAGTTGTTGGTAACAATATAATTGAAAAGGAAAATGCTACCCCTTTTAGAATTAACCAAAATTTAAGTTATTTCTATACCGCCACTGAAAAAAGTATTTTTGCCTTAGAAGTGCAACATTTATTTCAAGATGAAGATCCTTTTTATGCTGCTTCCTTAGAAAATAATCCAAGTAGTGACCTAGACGGATTTGATCCTGTTGCGGAAGAGTTAGGTTTTGAGACCAATGTGCAACACTATTTATTCAATCAAGATAGAAGCGTAAAATCAAATCAATTAGATGCAAAATTAGACTACTATTATATTTTAAATCAAAAAAGTAATTTAAATTTTGTGGGTGGATCTATCTTGAGTAAGCAAAATTTTGATTCTAGGTTCTATCAGATTTTAGATAATAACTCAGAATTTGAACCAAATCCAACTATTCCAGGAATTGCGAATACCAATACAGCGAACGACACAGAATACAATTTTACAGATATTTATGCAGGTTTACGTTATCGATTAAAAACTGGAATTTTTACGTTTACACCGGGGTTTACTGCCCATGCATACAGTATCAACAATACTCAATTTGGAGGCTCAAAAATGTATGAAGATAGTTTTCATAAATTCTTACCAGAGTTTGAAACGATTGCTCAGTTTAAAAGAAGCGAGAGCCTAACCTTTCGATATAAGCAAGAGGTTAATTTTACGGATGTAAATCAACTAGCTGAAGGTTTAGTTGCCAACAGTTATAATAATTTCTTCTATGGTAACAACAATCTAATGAATGGTACAAATCAAAGTACATCATTAAATTACAGCAATTTTAATTTATACAATGGAACGAGTATGTTTGCTCTTTTACAACACACGAAATCTATTGACCAAATTGGGAGTATAGCCAATTTCATTCGTGGTTCCAATGTGTCTACACGTACAAACCAAAACTTACCTTTCGATACTGAAAGTATACTTGCGATAGCTAGTTTTAGTAAAACGTTCAAAAAAATAAGAACAAAAATTTCGGGGAATTATAATAAAAATAGAAGTTATCAATTCTTCGGAGACAACCAGAACAAAATACAAACCAATTCGTATTCTATAAGACCTTCTATAAATACTAATTTTACAAAAGCTCCAAACATCACTTTACGGTATAATATGTCGTTTAACGATCAAGATATTACCAGTTTGTTAAATAGCACTACAACGAATTTTAAATCAGCAACCATTGCACCCTCTATTAGTTTTGATGCATATATTTGGAACTCTTTGACCATAAGAACAGATTATAAGTATACTGAAGTAAGGCAAGAAGGTGAGGTTCAAAATTCTTTTGATGTGCTAAACTTTACAATGGGATATCGAAAAGATAGAGATGCAAAGTGGGAGTATGAATTGGAAGGGAGTAACTTATTAGGTACAGATTCTTTAACGAGTGTTAATATTGGGAATATCTCTAACAATATTAGAGAAACATTTGTGCTACCAAGGTTGATAAGCCTTAGGGTGCGCTACCAACTTTAATCATCACAAAATAGCTAAAAAAAGACGCAATAATTTTGCGTCTTTTTTTAGTTGCTTTTATTTTTACAGCACTAAAAAAGCGGTATAAAATGTTTTTTTCTATAAATTAAAAAAAGAATTTTTTCGTTAATGATAGAATTTAAATTACATTTATCACATGTCTATAAAAGTTTCTTCTGTTTCTAAATTCTATAAAAGTCAAAAGGCATTAGACAGCGTTTCCTTTTCTGCAGATAAGGGGCAAGTTATTGGTTTTTTAGGTCCTAATGGAGCAGGAAAATCAACGATGATGAAGATTCTTACAGGGTTTCTAAAACCCACCGCCGGTGCTGTTTTTATTGATGAAATAAATGTGTTAGAAAATCCATTAGATGCCCAAAAAATAATAGGGTATTTGCCAGAGCACAATCCTTTGTACGAAGAGATGTTTGTGCGTGAGTATTTGCAGTTCCAAGCATCCATTTTTAAGGTTGATAAAAGTCAAGTTGACGACTGTATTGTTCAAGTTGGTTTGACTTCTGAAGCTCATAAAAAAATTCATCAATTATCCAAAGGATATCAGCAAAGAGTTGGGATCGCTGCAGCTATCTTACACAATCCAAAAGTATTGATTTTAGATGAACCAACTACGGGTCTGGATCCAAATCAATTGATAGAAATTAGAGCATTAATAAAAAAATTAGGAAAAGATAAAACAGTCTTGTTTTCTACACATATTATGCAAGAGGTAGAAGCCATTTGCGATCGAGTAATCATTATTAAGAAAGGCCAAATAATTCGAGATAGCACGCTTGTTGAACTTCAAGACAAGCAGGAACAAAACATCAATGTTATTTTTGATAGTAGCCTAACTTCTGCAAAAATTAATCAACTTGAAAACCTTATTTCATTCAAGGACCTTAAAGATAACACCTGGCATCTTCGGTTTACAAATAATGAAGATATGCGACCTAAATTATTTGATTTCGCACAAGAAAATAAGGTAAAAATCTTAGAACTTACGACTTCCAATAAAAATTTAGAGACTCTTTTCAGAGAGTTTACAAATTAGATTTTATCTAAAATTATTATTTCTAAAAATAATTTTAAGCTTGTTCTTCAAATCTTTTCCAGTGTCATAAATCATTTGTTCGTTACTCGGAAAAGGAACTACTTTGTTCGTAATAATTTCTATAAATCGGTCATTTAAAGCTCTTTTGTCACCACGATAATTTCCATAGATATGCCTAAACGTATATCCACTCACTAAAGGGAAATTTTCAACAATTTGATTGTTGGCTTTTAAATCAATATACTTCACATTCCCTCTAATTTCACAGATTTTTGATTGTGTTATTTGGTAAATAGTACATGTAGCATTTACCTTTTTTATAGAGGCTATTTTTTTACCCAAACTATCTTTACTGTAAATGGTTTGTTCAACCTCTTTTTCTCTAATTAATTCTTTTTCATTTACTCGTTCTGGTGATATATTAATCTTTCTGAAATTGAGTTCTAATTGGTAATCATAAGCAAGCCTTTTATCTTTTTTATCATGATATATTGTCCAAAAATCATTCAATCGATAAGTATCAAAATTTAGTAAATCTTGTTCTAATCTTTTAGGAATTACCTGATCTGTTTTGTTTTGTATGGTAACATATACAAAGTCTGTTCCTTTCTGATGGCTTGTTTTTAATAAAGTAGTTACATCTCTATAATTGGGAGATAATTTTTGAATATAACTTAAGTCATCATAAATAGCTCTGTACGCTAATTTTGATAAATTTTCGAGTTCAAGCTTAACGATTGATTTGTTGTATAAATGAGTAACTAATTTTTGTTTTGTTTCTAAAATATGTTTTTGATAATTTATCAAATCAAAATTTACTTCTTTATTTGTTTTTAATAAAACTAATGGTAAAAGAGGTTGTATTTTTTTTTGTCGGTCTGAAAGTCTATGGTATAAATTAAATAATACTTCGATTTTCTCGATGTTATTTTCATTTTTCAGGAATGTAATCTTTTCATGATCTTCCATGACAGCTTTGTCAAAAGCTTCCTTCAACATTAATACATGTGGTTGATTTCTTTTTTTTGATTTATTATTTTGGAGTTTTTTAACAGCAATATTTATGGCTGTTTCATAATTTCCCTTATTGATAGCTTGTCTTGTTTTTTTTACACCACTACAACTATATATCAATAAAATAATTAAAACAGGAAGTATCTTTTTTTTCATAACATTTTTAGAAAGAATTAAACAATTATCATACCATACTTGTTTAGTTCAATTTATAATCAAATTTTTGTTGCTCTAAAGTAGTTAATAATTCTGAAGAAATTTTAATTTTAGTATTTCTACTTGGTAAATTTACTTCAATTTTTTCTTTGGCATCCCAAATATTAAAATGTAAAGATTGTTTTCCAGGGTTGTTTTTTAGGACAGTTTCAAGATTTAAAATCGAATTTTCTTTAATTTCCTCTAAGGAAATGTTGATTGTAATTTTTTTACAAAGCTCATCCATGATGTCATGCAAAAGTTTCATTTCTGTAAATTTTAATCGAGGTTCTCCAGTAACTCCTTCTTTATTTGTCCAACCTGGCTGAATCGTAGAACGAACAAATAAGAAAGAGTTTGGCACTAAAAAGTGCTTCAATTTTAAATACTCTTCACCAAATATTCGAAATTCATTACTGTCGTTATAATCTTCAATGGTAAATAAAGCCCATCCTTTTCCAGCTTTAGAAACTCGATGCTGAACATCAGAAATGATTCCAGCAAAAGACAAATTCATTCCCACGTATTTTCCAATATCACCCTTAAAATGCCTCAAAGATGCATTGCAAAAAATCATTTCGTTTTTAAAATCGTCTAAAGGATGTGCAGAAATATAAATCCCAATTACTTCTTTTTCTTGAGATAAAAGTTCCATTGTACCCCATGTTTCACATTCTGGAATGTCGGGTTCTGGAAATTGAACAGTGGAGGCTTCACCAAACATAGACACTTGGGCAGAATTTTTATTTTCTTGAAACTTACTTCCAAATTTCATGGCACGTTCTAAAAATGTAAGCCCTTTCTCATCTGTAGAAAAATATTGAGCTCTATGGGTGTCAGAAAAAGAATCAAAAGCTCCAGCTTTTACCAAGCTGTCAAAAGATTTTTTATTGGCTGCACGCAAATCTACGCGTTTAGCCAGGTCAAAAATTGAAGTAAAATTTCCGTTTTCTTTCCGTTCTTTAATAATGGCTCTCACGGCAGAAGCACCGACCCCTTTAACAGCTGCCATTCCAAAGCGTACAGCACCTTCTTTATTTACCGAGAACTTAAGGTAAGATTCATTCAAGTCGGGTCCTAAAACAGCCAATCCCATTCTCCTACATTCCTCCATGAAGAATGAAACAGACTTAATATCATTCATATTATTAGATAATACGGAAGCCATATATTCTGCAGGATAGTGTGCTTTTAGATAAGCAGTTTGATAGGCTATCCAAGCATAACATGTAGAGTGAGACTTGTTAAAAGCATAACTAGCAAATGCTTCCCAATCTTTCCATATTTTTTCTAATTTTTCCGCATCATGACCATTTACTGCAGCTTGTTCTATAAATTTTGGTTTCATTTTATCCAAAACCGCAATTTGTTTTTTACCCATCGCTTTCCGTAAAACATCCGCTTCACCTTTCGTGAAATCTGCCAATTTCTGGGAAAGTAACATCACTTGCTCTTGGTACACTGTGATCCCATAAGTTTCTGCCAGGTATTCTTCCATGGCAGGTAAATCATATTCAATGTCTTCTGTACCGTGTTTCCTGTTAATAAACGAGGGTATGTATTCCATTGGTCCAGGTCTGTATAATGCATTCATTGCAATTAAATCTGCAAATACAGTCGGTTTTAACGAACGCATATGTTTTTGCATTCCTGGAGATTCATATTGAAAAATTCCTACAGTTTCTCCTTTTTGAAAGAGTTCATAGGTTTTTTCATCGTCCAAAGGAAAGTTTTCAGGATCTAATGCGACATTATGTTTCGCTTTTACAATTTTTACAGTATCCTTAATTAATGTCAGGGTTTTTAATCCTAAGAAATCCATTTTTAACAAACCTGCAGATTCAACGACAGAATTATCAAATTGAGTCACATACATGTCAGAGTCCTTTGCTAGGGCTACTGGAACATAATTTGTGATATCACTGGGAGTAATAATCACCCCACAAGCATGAATTCCAGTATTTCTAACAGAGCCCTCTAAAATAGTCGCTTTGTTGATGGTCTCAGAATCAACGCCCACCCCTAAAGAGATGGTTTTCAATTCTTCAATCATTACTTTTTCTTCTGCTCGAAGACCCGCAACTTTTCCTTTACTTTTTGCGTCTTCACCAAAAATATTTTTCAGTTTGATGTTCGGAATCAATTTTGCAATTCTATCTGCTTCAAAGAGGGGTAAGTCTAAGACTCTTGCAGTATCTCTGATAGAAGATTTTGCAGCCATGGTTCCATAGGTAATAATTTGGGCAACCTGATTTGCGCCGTATTTATTGATTACATAATCCATCACTCTTCCACGTCCTTCGTCATCAAAATCGATATCGATATCTGGCATAGAAATACGTTCTGGGTTTAAAAAACGCTCAAAAAGTAAATCGTATTTGATTGGATCGATGTTGGTAATCCATAAACAGTAAGCAACCACAGATCCTGCCGCGGAACCTCTTCCAGGACCTACAGCAACATCCATATTTCTTGCTTCTCTAATAAAGTCTTCAACAATTAAGAAATAACCCGGATATCCTGTTTTTTCTATTACTGAAAGCTCAAAATCTAAGCGTTCCTTAATCGCTGCTGTAATTTCTCCGTATCTTTTTTTTGCTCCTACAAAAGTCAGGTGTTTTAAGAAATTATTTTCTCCTCGTTTTCCTTTATCCTCGATATCCTTACGATCTTTAAATTCATCAGGAATGTCAAAAGCCGGTAATAGTACATCTCTGGCTAAGGTAAAAACTTCGATTTTATCTACAATTTCTTGGATATTAGTGATGGCTTCGGGCAAGTCTGCAAATAAAGTTTTCATTTCGTCCGAAGACTTGAAATAATATTCTTCATTGGGTAAACCATATCTGTAACCACGTCCTTTTCCTTTAGGAGTAGCCTGTTTTTCACCATCTTTTACGCACAATAAAATATCGTGTGCATTGGCATCTTTTTTTTCTAGATAAAAAGTGTTGTTTGTCGCTATAATTTTAACATCATGTTTTTTAGAAAATTTTAATAAGGTTTCATTTACAATGGTTTCGTCTTGTTGATTGTGACGCATTAACTCAATATAAAAATCGTCTTTAAATTCTTCTTTCCACCAAAGCAGCGCATCTTCAGCCTGTTTTTCTCCAAGATTTAAAATTTTACTTGGAACCTCACCATATAAATTTCCTGTTAAAACAATGATATCTTCTTTGTACTTTTTGACAATTTCTCTATCAATTCTTGGAACGTAGTAAAACCCGTCAACAAAAGCAATGGAAGACATTTTCGCTAAATTGTGGTACCCTTTTTTGTTTTTTGCCAACAAAACAACTTGATGTCCATTGTCTTTTACAGACTTATTTTTATGATCTTCACAAATATTAAATTCACATCCAACAATTGGTTTCATCGGAGTTTCTGCAGTTTTATTATGATTTAGAATAGCGCTGACAAAATGAAAGGAAGCCATCATGTTTGCAGTATCTGTCATGGCAACTGCAGGCATGTTGTCTTTTGCAGCTGCTTTTATAATGTTACCAATTTGCATGGTAGACTGTAAAACAGAAAATTGTGTATGGTTGTGTAAATGTGAAAATTGTACACTTTCTAGCGCAGCTAGTCCCTCTGAAGTAGTTTGTATTGTTTCAACATTTTTTAATTTATCGAGACGTTTGCGAATTGTTTCACTTTCTTTTTTAAGATTGATATGCTTCAATCCAATAACTTGAATGGGTGTTGGATTTTCTTCAGAGAACTCTTTGAAATAATCAGCTTCAACAGCTAACTGTTCTTTTGTAAATTCACCTAATCGAATTAATTCTAAAAAACATCGTGTTGTTGCTTCAACATCAGCAGTCGCATTGTGAGCTTCTCCAAAACCAACACCAAATAAATGCTGGTGCAATTCGGTTAAGGTTGGGAGTTTGAATTTTCCCCCACGACCTCCAGGAATTTTACACATGAATGCTGTTTTTTCAGTACACGTGTCAAGAATTGGAAGTGAGGTTAGGTTGTTTTCAATTCCGAGTCTATGAAATTCACACCCCATAATATTCAAATCAAAATTCAAATTTTGACCTACAATAAATGTTGTTTTCTGTAAGGCTTCCTGAAACAACTTCAATCCCTCTGCTAAGGCAATTCCTTGTTCTTCAGCCAATTCTGTAGAAATCCCATGAATTCTCTCTGCATCATAAGGAATGTTATAGCCATCGGGTTTTATCAAAAAATCATTGTGTGCTACAACAGACCCCATTTTATCATGCAATTGCCAAGCAATTTGAACACATCTTGGCCAATTATCAGTATTGGTAATTGGTGCATTCCAGCTTTTTGGTAAACCGGTGGTTTCAGTGTCAAAAATTAAGTACATGAAGAATGTTTATTTATTGAAGCGTTGAATTGTTTAAACGCAGTGTAAAAATAGTTTTTTTTGATGAGATTTTAAGTCAGAAGTTATTAACGGATGTTTATTGTTTACTTCCTTTTAGGATTCGAAAAAGTGAGAATGATGAGTTCATTTTTTTAAAGAATTTTTTCAGAATTAAAGCCCTAGTTAAAAAAGGTTTTGTATTTTTGCGCGCACTTACCACGAGATGGTAAGATTTTTAATAATCAAGGTCGAGAACCTTTAAAAATTAACAAATTATGTCTGTAAAGATTAGATTACAAAGACACGGTAAAAAAGGGAAACCATTCTATTGGATTGTTGCCGCAGATGCTCGTGCAAAAAGAGATGGTAAATACTTAGAAAAAATAGGTACTTACAACCCAAATGTAAACCCTGCAATTATTGATTTAAACATCGATAAAGCTGTAGAATGGTTACAAAATGGTGCGCAACCAACAGATACTGCAAAGAACATTTTATCTTACAAAGGTGCGATGTTAAAGAATCATTTAGTTGGAGGTATCCGTAAAGGTGCATTGACACAAGAACAAGCTGATGCTAAGTTTGCTGCATGGTTAGAAGATAAAGCTACAAAAATTTCAGATAAAGAAGCAGGATTATCCAAAGCTCAATCTGAAGCAAAAGCGAAAGCTTTAGCGGCTGAAAAAGCGGTTAATGAAGCAAGAATTGAAGCAGCGAAGCCAGTAGTTGAAGAGGTTGTTGAAGAAGAAGTAGCTGAAACTGAAGCAGTAGCAGAAGCAACTGAAGCAGCTCCTGAAGCAACTCCAGAAGCAGCAGAAGAAAAAGCAGCAGAATAAATTATAAATTTCTACGGCAATGCGTAAAGAAGATTGTTTTTATTTAGGCAAAATCGTAACGAAATATAGTTTTAAAGGTGAGGTTGTTATCAAATTAGATACAGATGAGCCTGAGTTGTATAAAGAAATGGAATCAGTTTATGTCGAATTTGGCAGTAATCTGGTTCCATTTTTTATAGATAAAAGCTCGCTTCACAAGGGAAATCAATTGCGTGTTCAATTTGAAGATGTATATTCTGAGGAAGAAGCTAATGCTATTTTAAAGTGTGGTATTTATTTACCTTCAACAATGTTGCCTAAATTATCTGGAAATAAATTTTATTTTCATGAAGTAATTGGCTTTACCATTGTAGATGTAAATTTTGGAGATGTTGGTACTATTGTTCATATAAATGACAAAGCAGCCCAACCTCTTTTTGAAATTGACCGAGAAGGAAAAGAAGTTTTTATCCCAATGATTGATCAATTCATCAAAAAAGTGGATAGAGATCATAAAAGTATAGAGGTCGAAACTCCAAAAGGATTGATAGAACTCTATTTATAAAGAAAGGTGGCCGAGTGGTCGAAGGCGCACGCTTGGAAAGCGTGTATACGGCAACGTATCGAGGGTTCGAATCCCTTCCTTTCTGCAAAATAATAAAAAATTCTATGTTCAGTTTGCATAGAATTTTTTTAGTTAAAAAAATCATTTAATTGTGTCTAAGCCATTTCAATTTAAAGAATTTACCATTCACCAAGACAAAACCGCCATGAAAGTTGGAACAGATGGCGTGCTATTGGGTGCTTGGAGTTCTGTAACTGATTTTCCGGATTCAATTTTAGATATCGGTGCTGGAACAGGGATTGTTTCATTAATGCTGGCACAACGATCTGATGCGCTGAATATCGATGCAGTTGAGCTTGATGAGAATGCCTATGAACAAACGGTTGAGAATTTTGAGCGATCAAGTTGGAGTGATCGTTTGTATTGTTACCATGCTACTTTTCAGGAGTTTGCTAGTGAAATTGCTGCTGATGAGGAAACTTATGACTTAATCGTTTCGAACCCACCATTTTATACCGCTGGTTTTGAGACTGAAAATAGTGCAAGAAATAAAGCCCGTTCTACCTCGTTTTTATCTTTTGAAGAATTGGTTGAAGGCGTTGTCAATATTATTTCAAAAAATGGAAAATTTGTAGTAATTCTTCCTTTTCTAGAAGAACCTAATTTTATTAGCTTGGCAGCTAAAAACAACTTATTTTTAAATCGAGTTTGCAGAGTTCAAGGGAATTCATTGTCAGAAATAAAAAGAACTTTATTAGAGTTTTCTCTCACTAAAACCAACATAAAAGAAGAACATTTAATCATAGAGTTATCTCGTCATCAGTACACAGATGCCTATGTTAATTTGACAAAAGATTTTTACTTAAAAATGTAATCATCCTACGTTAGGATTATACCCAAGATAGGAAGTGTTCTTTTCTATGAAGTGTACCCCATGTTCCTTTAATTCTTTTAAAATAGGTTCATATACCTCCTTAGAAATAGGCAACTGAACTCCTGGAGTTTTAATCTCTCCTTGTAAGATTTTTAAAGCTGCAATCGCTACTGGTAATCCTACTGTTTTTGCCATCGCTGTATAATTTTGATTTTCTCCTTTTACCACCAAGCTACTTTCAATTTGTTTTTTTTCTCCATTAATTTCATATCCAAAAAGATGCTGCATGACGATCATGTCTTTTTCTTTTTCTTCTAAGGTCCAAGAATCTTCTAAAATCTTTTGGAGTATTTGAGCGGGTGTCGCATTTTTTAGTTTTATTTTCTTTGTTGGATTAAAAAGATCCAGTTCTATTAATTTTGCCCACATAAGATCGTCTTGGTCAATGTTAAGATAGGATCGTAATTTCAATTCTACAGAGTCCGAGGGGGAATAGGCTAAAAATAAATTTACAAAATCACGATAACTCATACTTTCTGAATTTTGTATGGTATAAGAATCATCGGTCATCCCTAATTGAACAAAAATATTCCACGCTCTTGAAAACCCAACTTTTCTGATGGTTCCTCTATACATTGTTGGAATCCCATCCAATCCATAGATACTACGATACTTCAGTGAGTCTCTATTAGCATAGGCCTCATAATTACCGCTTCCATTAATGTTTAAAAATTCAGTTCTCCTAAATAATTTATGGTACGGAATGTATTTGTAGGTACCTTCTTGTATAAACATGGCAGCACCACCTTGCCCAGCTAAAACCACATTTCGAGGATTCCATGTAAATTTATAATTCCATAAATTGTTGTCATTCTCTGGAGCAACCAAACCGCCTGTAAAAGATTCAAAAAGTAACATTTTACCACCGATTCCTTTAATTTGATCAATGATTTGCATGGCACTCATATGGTCTATACCGGGATCTACTCCAATTTCATTCATGAATACTAACCCCTTTTCTTTAGCAGCTTTATCTAATGCTTTCATTTCTTTTGAAATATAAGAAGCCGTTACCATATGTTTTCCAAAGGAAATACAATCTTTTGCGACTTCTACATGAAATCTTGCAGGCAACATAGAGATTACTAGATCCGATTTTTTTATAAGTTTTTGACGTTGTTCTAAATTAAAAACATCTAAAAGAATACTTTTTGCATTTTTATGATTCTGTATCATCAGGTCTGCATTCTCCGTGCAAATATCGCCAATCGTCAAACGCAAGTTTTCGTTGTTAGATTTTTCAAGTAAATATTTGATTAGATACGAACTTGATTTTCCAGCACCAATAATTAGGATGTTTTTCATTAATAATAACTTATTTTTGTTGGTATACGAAGATACTCTTTTTGTTTAAAATTTAACAAAAACCATTAAAAATGTTTAAAAATTTAATTATTGCCTCCTTTTTTGGAATGGTTGCCATTATTTTAGGGGCTTTCGGGGCTCATGCTTTAAAAGAGATTTTGTCTATTGATGAATTGTCTAGTTTCGAAACTGGAGTCCGCTATCAAATGTATCACGCCATTGTACTTTTATTCGTAAATGGTTATGATCAATTTACGATTTCACAAAAAAATAGGATTACGTATCTCTTTGTTACTGGAATTCTTCTTTTTTCTGGTTCTATTTATTTGATTCATTTTACCTCAATTTCGGTAAAATCTATCTGGTTTTTGACTCCACTTGGGGGACTCGCCTTTATCATCGGTTGGATTTTTATGATCTTGTGTTTCTATAAAAAACACAAAAACAAATAGTACACTAATTTTAAGTTAAATTATAATCCTTTATTAAATAATTATGTAGTTTTGTTTGATAAATTAATAGACATTTATATTAAAAAAAATTCACATGGTAGATCACACTACGAAATCGATTTCGTTAATCGATTTAGGAATCAAAAATGCAATAATTCGTTATCAGTTAACTTCAGAGGAATTACAGGAAGAAACAATTAAAAAAGATCAAGGTGTTGCCTCTTCTTTAGGAGCAATAGCCGTAAATACTGGAGAATTTACGGGAAGATCTCCCAAGGATCGTTTTATTGTAAAAGACGCGATAACCAAAGATGAGGTTTGGTGGAGTGACATTAATTTACCCTTCGATTCTAAAAAGTTTGATCTACTGTATGATAAAGTAACTAGCTATCTTTCTGGTAAAGAGGTCTTTGTTAGAGATTCTTATGCATGTGCAGACGAAAGTTATAAACTAAATATTAGAGTTATTACTGAATATCCTTGGAGCAATTTATTTGCTTATAACATGTTTTTAAGACCTACAGTAACAGAACTCGAAGATTTTTCTCCTGAATGGACTGTTGTAAATGCTCCGAATTTTATGGCAAATCCGAAAGAGGACGGAACGCGACAACATAATTTTGCGATTTTAAATTTTACTAAAAAAATTGCTTTAATTGGGGGTACAGGATATACAGGTGAAATTAAAAAAGGAATTTTTTCTGCTTTAAACTTCCTGCTTCCAGTTTATAAAAACACCCTACCAATGCACTGTTCTGCAAATATTGGAAAAGAGGGAGATACTGCAATTTTCTTTGGATTATCAGGAACCGGAAAAACGACTTTATCTACAGATCCAGAAAGAAGTTTAATTGGCGATGATGAGCACGGTTGGACCGCAGAAAATTCCGTTTTTAATTTTGAAGGTGGTTGTTATGCAAAAGTAATTCATTTGTCACAACAACAAGAACCAGAAATTTTTTCAGCGATTAATAAAGGGGCTATTCTAGAAAATGTAGTCATGGATGCAAATGGTGTTGTCGATTTTACAGATACTTCGATCACCCAAAATACAAGAGTGAGTTATCCAATTCATCATATAGAGAATATACAAGTACCCTCAATAGGTAAAAACCCAAAAAATATTTTCTTTTTAACAGCTGATGCATTTGGTGTTTTGCCTCCTATTTCTAAATTGACTCCTAGTCAAGCGGCATATCATTTTATCTCTGGATATACAGCAAAAGTTGCTGGAACTGAAGCAGGAGTGAATGAGCCAACACCCAGTTTTTCTGCTTGTTTTGGTGCACCTTTTATGCCTTTACATCCTACAAGATATGCAGAAATGTTAAGTGAAAAGATGCAAGAAGCAGGTGTCAATGTATGGCTTGTAAATACCGGTTGGTCTGGAGGGCAATATGGGGTTGGAAGAAGAATGCCTTTAAAGTATACAAGAGCAATGATTACTGCAGTTTTAGAGGGTAAATTAAAGGATTATACCTATGAAGATTATCACATTCATTCTGTATTTGGAGTAGCCCAACCAAGAACCTGTCCTGGGGTACCGTCAGCGTTATTAAGTCCAAGAAAAACATGGAATAATGATGATGCCTATTACAAAACAGCTTTTAAATTATCGAATGCATTTAGAGTAAATTTTAAACAATTTGAAGAATTTGCAAATGAAGAAATTCGAAGAGGAGGCCCACAGCGATATGCATTATAGAAAAAAATAAGCATAAAAAAAACACCTCAATAGAGGTGTTTTTTTTATGCTTATAATCGGTTTGATTTATTTTTTTTCTACAGCCTGTATTTCAGGAGTAGTTGGAGTCTCAGGAGTCGTTGGAGTTTCACTCACAACATTCACTTCCATCGGTACCGTCTTTACCGTTACTTCTTTTTTGATTTCGTTTGTTGCATGCTCTGTGACAGCATGACCTCCTAAAATAGGAGCAATAACCAATCCTATCAAACAAGTAAGTTTGATTAAAATATTCATTGAAGGTCCAGAAGTATCTTTAAATGGATCACCAACAGTATCTCCGGTGATCGCTGCTTCATGAGCAGGAGAACCTTTGTAAGTCATTTCTCCATTAATTTCAACTCCAGCTTCGAAAGATTTTTTAGCATTATCCCAAGCACCACCAGCGTTGTTCTGGAAGATAGCCCATAAAACACCACTTACAGTTACACCAGCCATATATCCACCTAACATTTCTGCAACTAACATATTGTTGTCTGCATAAACAAGTTTTCCTATTAATACGACAGCTATTGGAAATCCTATGGTTAAGATTCCTGGCAACATCATTTCCTTTAAAGATGCTTTTGTAGAAATATCAATACATTTTGCATAATCTGGTTTTCCAGTTCCTTCCATAATTCCTGGAATTTCTTTAAACTGTCTTCTTACTTCGTACACCATTTCCATTGCAGCCTTACCAACAGCATTCATTGCTAATGCAGAGAATACAACAGGAACCATACCACCAACAAATAACATTGCCAATACGGGTGCTTTAAAAATATTAATTCCGTCAATTCCTGTAAACGTAACGTAAGCAGCAAATAAAGCTAAAGAAGTTAAAGCGGCAGAAGCAATGGCAAAACCTTTCCCTGTTGCAGCAGTTGTATTTCCGACAGCATCTAAAATATCAGTTCTTTCTCTTACGATTGGTTCTTGCTCACTCATTTCAGCAATACCACCTGCATTATCAGCAATTGGTCCGAAAGCATCAATAGCCAATTGCATGGCTGTTGTTGCCATCATTGCAGAAGCAGCTAACGCAACTCCATAAAATCCTGCAAAAGCATAAGAAGCCCAAATTGCAGCAGCAAATAATAACACTGAAGAGAACGTAGAAATCATCCCGGTAGCTAAACCAGCAATAATGTTTGTTCCCGCTCCTGTAGCTGATTGTTGTACGATTTTTAAAATTGGTTTAGAACCCAATCCTGTATAGTATTCAGTAAATGAAGAGATTCCTGCACCCACAACTAAACCTACTAAACACGCATAAAATACACGCATTGAAGAAATGTCTTGAAGACCTTCACCAAAGAAGCTCATTTGCATTGTTTCCGGTAACATCCAAGTTACTAATCCGAAACAAGCAACTGCCACCAATACAATAGAAGTCCAGTTACCGATGTTCAATGCTTTTTGTACTTGACTTTCTTTGGCATCGTTCGATGAAATTTTAACTAAGAAGGTACCAATAATAGAAATGATAATTCCAACACCCGCTATTGACATTGGTAGTAATATTGGACCAATTCCTCCAAAAGCGTCTTGGATTGCTCCACCCATATCTTCGATCACATAGTTTCCAAGAACCATAGCAGCCAATACTGTTGCTACATATGAACCAAATAAATCGGCTCCCATTCCTGCTACATCACCCACATTGTCACCAACGTTATCAGCAATTGTTGCTGGGTTACGAGGATCATCCTCAGGAATTCCTGCTTCAACTTTACCAACTAAATCAGCACCAACATCAGCAGCTTTCGTATAAATACCTCCACCAACTCTTGCGAATAACGCAATTGATTCTGCTCCTAAAGAGAATCCTGCTAAAGTTTCTAATACAACTGTCATGTCTGAAGTATTGGTCCATTGACCGTCCATAAATAGTTGATAGAACAAAATAAAGAAAGCGGTCAAACCTAAAACAGCCAAACCTGCAACTCCTAATCCCATTACAGTTCCACCACCAAAAGACACATTTAATGCGTTTGGTAAACTGGTACGAGCTGCCTGAGTAGTTCTAACATTTGTCTTGGTTGCAATTTTCATTCCCATATTTCCTGCAAAAGCAGAAAAGATAGCTCCTATAATAAATGCAACTACAATAAGTATGTGCGTTGATTCAACAAAGAATGATACACCAGCTAAAACAATACTTGCTCCAAGAACAAACATGGCCAGTAATTTGTATTCTGCTTTTAAGAAGGCCAATGCACCTTCGTAAATGTGGTCCGCTATTTCTTTCATTTTGCCGTCACCAGCATCTTGTTTCATTACCCAAGATTTTTTTACTATCATATAGGCTAAGCCCAATACAGCCATTACTATTGGCATCCAAATCATCATTGATTCCATATAAAAATTTATTTTATTAGTTTAAAACGGTCGTAAAAGTAAGAAATTCAAATAGAACTAAAAAACCTCTTAAAACATAACATTTTAAGAGGTTGATAATTTATTAACGGGTAAATTATTAAATCGTAAAATCTCCGTTCGTTTTGTGTTCACTTTCTTCATATCTAGCAACACATGCGTTGTAAATATCTCTTGCTTCTTTCGCATCTCCCCAGCCACCTACATCAACTCTTTTCTTTTCTAAGTCTTTATATACTTTGAAAAAATGTTCAATTTCTTTTAATCTGTGAGGGTTTAAATCAGATAAATCATTTTTGTTGTTCCAAACTGGGTCAGAAACAGGTACGCAAATCACTTTTTCATCCTGCCCTTTTTCGTCTGCCATATGAAAAACACCAATAGGTTTTACCTCTACAACACACATTGGAAATGTTGGTTCATGCCCCAAAACGAGCACATCTAATGGGTCACCGTCTAAAGCTAATGTTTCAGGAACAAAACCATAATCTGCAGGGTACATCATCGAAGAAAATAACATTCTGTCGAAACGGATTTTATGTAAGTTAAAATCATACTCGTACTTATTTCTGCTTCCTTTAGGAATTTCTATTAAAACATCAAAGGTTTTTACTTCTTCTGGATTCATGTATTTTTTATTTAATTTCGTGCAAAAATACTAATTATATTAAGCTTTACAATTAAAAATCAATTGGAATTTACGCAATGCTTTTCGCAAAAACTTAGAGAAAGTCAGATACTAAAAATCCTTTTTTCAGTTGTTGAAAAAAGGATTTTTTAAGTGTTTAAAAAGGCGCTGTTTTTATAAATACATCACTTCTTTTACAGCATCAATTACATTTTTATAATTAGGGATCCATTTTTCAAATAAAACAGGAGAATATGGAGCAGGAGTATCTGCGGTAGTAATTCTTTTGATAGGTGCATCTAAATAATCAAATGCTTCTTCTTGTATTCTGTAAGTTATTTCTGAAGAAACACTTGCAAATGGCCAAGCCTCCTCTAGGACAACTAATCTATTTGTCTTTTTAACAGAGGTGATAATTGCAGCATGATCCATAGGGCGAACCGTTCTTAAATCTATAATTTCAACAGAAATATTTTCTTTGGCTAATTCTTCTGCAGCTTTGTATGCTTCTTTGATTATTTTTCCAAAAGAAACGATGGTTACATCTGTTCCTTCTCTTTTAATGTCTGCAACTCCGATAGGAATGATATATTCTCCCTCTGGAATTTCCATTTTGTCACCATACATTTGTTCAGATTCCATAAAAATTACTGGATCATCATCTCTAATAGCAGCTTTTAATAACCCTTTTGCATCATAAGGATTCGAAGGGACGATTACCTTTAGACCAGGAGTATTTGCAAACCAGTTTTCAAATGCTTGAGAGTGGGTTGCTCCTAGTTGACCAGCAGAAGCTGTCGGTCCTCTAAAAACAATAGGACAATTAAATTGTCCTCCAGACATTTGTCTGATTTTTGCAGCATTGTTTATAATTTGGTCAATTCCAACCAAAGAAAAATTAAATGTCATATATTCTACAATCGGTCTGTTTCCATTCATTGCAGAGCCAACAGCTACTCCAGCAAAACCAAGTTCGGCAATAGGAGTATCGATCACACGTTTCGCACCAAATTCATCTAACATTCCTTTAGATGCTTTATAGGCACCATTATATTCAGCAACTTCTTCACCCATTAAATAAATGCTTTCATCTCTGCGCATTTCTTCGCTCATTGCTTCGCAAATTGCTTCTCTGAATTGAACTGTTTTCATCTCGTATTTTTAATTAAAAATTTCTGAAGCAAAAGTAAGGAAATAATTGTCATTTTTTTAATCACAATACTACAAACTGGTAGAATAATTTTAATTTAATTCGCAATCGTTTTCGTAAAATGTATTTAATTTTAAAAATACTATGCATGCATAGTATTTTTTTGAGAAAAAAGATGTAATTTTGTAATCTACAAAAGATAAAAAATCAAATACTATGAAAATATTAGTGTGTATTAGCCATGTTCCTGACACCACCTCTAAGATTAATTTTATAGAAAATAACACAAAATTTGACACCAACGGAGTTCAGTTTGTAATCAATCCTTATGATGAGTTTTGCTTGACAAGAGCGATGTGGTTTAAAGAAAAACAAGGAGCCTCTGTAACAGTAGTGAATGTTGGAGGTGTAGAAACAGAGCCTACCTTACGCAAAACATTAGCAATTGGTGCAGACAACGCAATACGAGTAAATATAACTCCAACAGATGGTTTGCAAGTGGCTAAAGAACTAGCGGAAGTTGTAAGAAAAGGCGGATATGATTTGGTATTGGCAGGGAAAGAATCTGCTGATTATAACGGGCAAATGGTGCCTGGAATGTTAGCAACCTTAATCGATTTTAATTTTATTAATGGTTGTGTAGGTTTAGATATCGAAGGTACAGCCATTTCTGCTTCAAGGGAAATTGATGGAGGAAATGAAATTGTCTCCTCAAGTTTTCCGATGGTAATTGCTGGGCAAAAAGGAATTGTTGAAGAAAAGGATTTGCGAATCCCCAACATGCGCGGGATTATGATGGCGCGAAAAAAACCCTTGGAAGTTGTAGAGGCGATCACTACAGATGCTGCTACAAATGTTCAATCTTTTGAAAAGCCAGCTCCAAGAGAATCTGTTAAGTTAGTAGCTGCAGATAATGTAGACGAATTAATCAACTTACTCCATACGGAAGCAAAAGTAATTTAATAGTGTTGTTAAAATAAGTCTGATAACACGTTTTAAAAGAAGTCAAAAAATAAAAATCTAAATAATATAATATGTCTGTTTTAGTTTTTGCCGATTCATCGGAAGGAAAATTTAAGAAAACTGCTTTTGAAGTAGTTTCATATGGTAAAAAAGTTGCAGAGCAACTTGGAACAACGATTGTTGTGCTTACAATAAACGCCACTGATTCTTCAGAACTTCATGCCTATGGAGCAGAAAAAATCATCACAGTTTCCAATGAATCTTTGGGTACTTTCAATGCAAAACAATACGCATCGATAGTTACAGAAGTAGCAAAACAGCACACTGCAACAGTTGTGGTTCTAGATTCGAGCATCGATGGTTTGTATTTAGCCCCAATAGTGGCCGTTAATTTAGAAGCTGGATATGCTTCAAATACCGTCAGTCTTCCTTCTAGCACAAGTCCTTTTACAGTTAAAAGAAAAGCTTTTTCAAACAAAGCTTTTTCAGATACAGTCATCGCTACTGAGACTAAAGTGATCGGATTGGCCAAAAATTCTTTTGGAATTCATGAAAATACTACAACAGGATCATCAGAGGTCTTTGAGCCTACAATCATAGAATTGGGGGTTTTGTCAGAAAAAGTAGAAAGAGTTACAGGGACAGTAACCATTGCAGATGCAGATGTGGTTGTTTCTGCAGGTAGAGGTTTAAAAGGTCCAGAAAACTGGGGAATGATTGAAGAGTTGGCATCAGTTTTGGGAGCTGCAACTGCCTGTTCAAAACCAGTTTCAGACTTAGGTTGGCGTCCTCATTCGGAGCATGTTGGTCAAACCGGAAAGCCAGTAGCTTCAAACTTGTATATTGCAATTGGAATTTCTGGTGCTATTCAACATTTAGCCGGGGTGAATGCCTCTAAGGTAAAAGTAGTTGTCAACACAGATCCAGAAGCTCCTTTCTTCAAAGCTGCAGATTATGGTATTGTTGGTGATGCTTTTGAGGTAGTGCCCAAACTAATTGAAAAACTAAAAGCATTTAAACAAGTATAAACTTTTATAGAGGAAGTGTACTAGGTGCACTTTTAAATAATAGAAAAACCTATCAGAACTCATTTTTTGATAGGTTTTTTTTATGTTTTATATTTAATTCTACTGGTTCACAAGATCCTTCATTGATTTTTTTTTCTATTTAATTCCAAAAATAAAAGAACTTTAATCGCTGCTTTAATTTCTTAAGAAAGAATCTTTAATATTTTGAAAAAATATGAATTTTAAGCTATTATTTTTATTAAATTGTACCCCTAGAAAGCTTGCAAAATATGATGTCACAGTTTTTTAGTTTTAGCTGCACAAATTATGAGTTTAATACAATTGAATATAAAAGGTATTTCATACAGCCAAACTCAAAGTGGAGCCTATGCTTTGGTCTTGAGTGAAATGGATGGTAGCAGAACATTGCCAATAATTATTGGAGCTTTTGAAGCCCAATCTATTGCAATTGCATTGGAAACTGAAATTCGCCCCCCAAGACCCCTTACCCATGATTTGTTCAAATCATTCTCAGATCGTTTCTTGATTATTGTAAAAGAAGTTGTGATTCATAAGTTAGTCGATGGTGTCTTCTTTTCTACTTTGATTTGTGAGCGAGACGGAGTGGAAGAAACGATAGACGCAAGAACCTCAGACGCAATAGCAATTGCTGTTCGTTTTGAGGCCCCAATTTATACCTATGAAAATATTTTAGAAAAAGCAGGAGTTTTTCTAAAAATGGAAGAAGAATTGGGTTTGCATACTCAATCTGATCCGAAACAAGATACATTAAAATTAGAAGAATTGCCAATCAAAAAAGACAGTTCTTTTTCTGAAGTTTCTTTGAAAGAACTTCACAAACGTTTGAACGACGCAGTTACAGAAGAAAAATATGAGCTCGCAGCTAAAATTAGAGACGAAATAAGTAAACGTTCTTGATCTAAAGAAATTAAATTATGAAAAAAATATTGATTACACTTTGTTGTTTATTTTCTATTTCAATTTTTTCTCAAAATGCAGAAATAGCCCCTGTATTAAATGAAATTGTTCCAAGTCAGGGATTTTCTTTGAGTAGTTTGTGGAGAGGAGTGTTAGGAATGGTGGCGTTAATTTTAATTGCTTTTTTATTTAGCGCTAACAAAAAAGCAATCGATTGGAAAAAAGTAGGAATCGGGCTTTTCTTACAGTTATTGATTGCAATAGGCGTTTTAAAAATTGAGTTTATTCAATCTATATTTGAGTTTATTGGTGGTGTATTCATTGAAATATTGGCTTACACTAAAGCAGGTAGTGAATTTTTATTTGCAGGAATAGTAGGAGATATGAATAAATTCGGGTACATTTTTGCTTTTCAAGTACTTCCTACAATTATATTCTTTTCGGCTTTAACATCGCTGTTCTTTTATTTGGGGATCATCCAAAAGGTTGTAAAGGTTTTAGCAATCGTATTGTCTAAATTTTTAGGAATTTCTGGGATGGAAAGCCTCTCAGTCGCAGGTAATATCTTCTTAGGACAAACAGAAGCTCCTTTGTTGATTAAAGCGTATTTAGAAAAAATGAATAAGTCAGAAATGCTCTTGGTTATGATTGGGGGTATGGCTACTGTAGCTGGCGCCGTATTGGCCGCTTATATTGGTTTTTTAGGAGGTGGAGACAAAGCCTTAGAGTTGGTTTTTGCTAAGCATCTTTTAGCCGCTTCTGTAATGGCTGCTCCGGGAGCTATCGTAATTTCAAAAATTTTATATCCTCAGACAGAAAAGGTGAATACTGATGTTACTGTTTCTCAAGAAAAAATAGGGTCTAATATTTTAGACGCTATTGCAAATGGGACAACAGAGGGCTTGCGTTTGGCAGTAAATGTTGGCGCAATGTTGTTGGTTTTTGTTGCTGTTATCGCCATGTTAAATGGTCTTTTAGGTTGGGTGGGAGAGATCACCACTTTAAACACGATAATTGCAGGAAATTCAGCCTATGAAACCTTGTCATTAGAGTTTGTCTTAGGGTCTATTTTTGCCCCTCTAATGTGGTTAATCGGAGTGCCTGTTCAAGATATTTCTATGATGGGTCAATTACTCGGAATTAAATTAGCCGCTAGTGAGTTTGTGGGCTATATACAATTAGCAGAACTTAAAAACGTAGCAAATGCAACGCATTTAACCTTTAATAAGTCTATAATTATGGCAACTTATATGTTGTGTGGTTTTGCAAACTTTGCCTCCATAGGAATTCAAATAGGGGGTATTGGATCTTTGGCTCCAGGACAGCGAAAAGTGTTGTCAGAATTTGGGATGAAAGCTCTAATAGGAGGGACGATCGCTTCTTTGATGTCTGCAACAATTGCAGGGATGATCATAGGGTAATACGTTCCTTTTTGTTATCAAAAAAAGTTGATAACTTTATGATATTAATTGAAGCTTCAATTTTATAAGATTGAAGCTTTTTTTATTTTTGATAAATAAGAAATGAAGGAATTATGAAGCAATACCACGATTTAGTTAAGCATGTTTTAGAAAACGGAAACGAAAAAGGGGACCGAACAGGTACCGGAACAAAAAGCGTTTTTGGGCATCAAATGCGTTTTGATTTAAGTGAGGGTTTTCCTATGGTTACAACTAAGAAACTACATTTAAAATCGATTGTTTACGAATTGCTTTGGTTTATAAAAGGAGATACGAATATTCGGTATTTGCAAGAAAATGGGGTGAGAATTTGGAATGATTGGGCAGATGAAAATGGAGATTTAGGTCCTGTTTATGGGCATCAATGGAGAAATTGGAACAGTGATGAAGTAGATCAGTTAAAAGAAGTCATAAGTGCGTTAAAAACGAATCCTAATTCAAGAAGAATGTTGGTCTCTGCATGGAATCCATCGGTATTACCGGATACTTCTGTTTCATTCTCTGAGAATGTTGCAAACGGAAAAGCAGCTTTGCCTCCTTGTCATGCATTTTTTCAATTTTACGTTGCAGATGGCAAGTTGTCTTGCCAATTGTATCAAAGAAGTGCAGACATATTTTTAGGAGTTCCTTTTAACATTGCTTCCTATGCTTTGTTTACAATGATGATTGCACAAGTTTGTGGTTATGAAGCAGGAGAGTTTATTCATACTTTTGGAGACGCACATATCTATAACAACCACATAGAACAATTAGAATTACAGTTGTCTAGAGAAGTAAGACCGCTCCCTAAAATGAAAATAAATCCAACTGTAAAAAGTATTTTTGATTTTACTTTTGATGATTTTCAACTGATAGATTACAATCCACATCCACATATCAAAGGGAAAGTTGCGGTATAAATTAAACTTGTTTCAAATTTCTCACAGAAATTCAAATTTCAAACTTTATGATTACAATTATTGCAGCTATTGGAAATAATAATGAATTGGGAAAGGGCAATGACCTAATTTGGTATTTACCTGCTGATTTAAAACGGTTTAAAAAAAGAACGACAGGTCATCCCATCATCATGGGAAGAAACACCTTTGAATCTATTGGTAAACCCCTGCCTAATCGGAGAACAATCATCATTACTAGAAATACATCCTATCAAAAGGAAGGTTGTGAAGTTGTGCACAGTCTGGAAGATGCCATAGAATTGATCGCAAGTCAAGAAGATGCTTTTATTATTGGAGGTGCTCAGATATATAAAGAGGCCATGGAGAAAAATGTGGTGGATCAATTAGACATCACAAAAGTTGATCAAGATTTTGATGCAGACGTTTTTTTTCCAGCGATAGATTCTATGGTTTGGGAAGAGGTGTCAAGAGAAAATTTTTCACCAGACGAAAAGAATCTGTTTACGTATAGTTTTATCAATTATAAGAAAACGGTATAGTGCCTTCTGTGATTTGGTTTTTTAAATAAATAATAATAGTATCTTTCTTACTTCAATATAAGGTATTAAAAGAAGCGTTATAGAGACGTATCCTCAAGGTTTTTTAGTGCAAAAGTTTTAAAAAAATCCGTAATCAGTCTAATTAGGTCATTAATTTATATAAAAATGCTTCACAGATGTTTTTGGGTTACCGACAATGATTTGTACAAAAAGTACCATGACGAAGAATGGGGGGTCCCTGTTTATGATGATCAAATTTTATTTGAGTTTTTAATTCTAGAAACTTTTCAAGCAGGCCTTAGTTGGATCACAATTCTTTCAAAAAGAGAAAATTTTAGAACTGCTTTTGATAATTTCGACTATAAGAAAATTGCAAATTATTCGAATCGTACCTTGGAAGCATTGCTAAATGAGAAAGGGATTATTAGAAATAAATTAAAAATAAGAAGTGCCATTCTAAACGCACAACTATTTATGGAAATCCAAAGAGAATTTGGCTCTTTTTCAACCTTTATATGGGGGTTCGTAAATGGGAATCCGATTGTGAATGAATTTGAAAACAGAGAAGCAGTTCCAGTAACAACCCCTTTGTCAGATAAAATTTCTAAAGAGTTGAAAAAGCGTGGGTTTAAATTTACAGGTTCCCGAGTAATCTATGCATATATGCAAGCAGTTGGGATGGTAAATGACCATACTAAAGATTGTTTTAAATCTTTTAAAAAAATTATTGACCCCATATAAAACGAATTGCAACGAACACCGCAATAATGAGTCCTCCATAAATAACCACCTTTTTAACAGCACCTTTGTAATACCGCTGATGGTTTTTAAGGTCTTTTCTGTAGCTATAAATCATTAGGGTAATGAAAGAAATGATAAAGAAAATCATAAAAATGATTCTTCCTGTTGTAAAATAAGCACCTAAAAACATCCTGTATATTCTTTATAAGTTGTGAATTATTAGCAAAAAAGAAAGCGTTACTTTTCAGAAAGTTTCTATATATTGTCTAATGATCATCAATAACAAATTGATTTTGTAAAATTACAAATTAAATGAAGAATGTCATTATTTTTGGAGCAACTTCTGGGATTGGAAAATCGTTGACAGCGCTTTTCATTAAAAACGGATGTAAAGTTGCAATAACCGGTAGAAGATTAGAAAAGTTAGAAGCGATTAAAAAGTGGTGTCCGAATCAAGTTTTAATAAAACAAAACGACATTCAGGATGTTTCAGATGTAGAAAAGGTTTTTACTGATATTGTGTCGGAATTTAAAACGATAGATATAGTCATTCAATCTTCGGGAGTAGGCTTTGTAAATCCTAAGCTAGAATGGGAATTGCAAGAAAAAACAATTCTGACGAACGTTTTAGGGTGTACAAAATTATATGCTTTAGCCTATAATTTGTTCAAAAAGCAGCAGTTTGGGCATTTGGTAGGAATTTCTTCAATAGCAGCGATTCGAGGAAATCGTTCAGCACCAGATTATTTTGCCTCAAAATCCTATCAGAAAGCCTACCTAGAGAGTTTGTACATAAAAACCAAATCGATTAAATCGAAGCGTGTTTTTATTACGGAAATCCGACCCGGTTTTGTAGATACTGCAATGGCTTTGGGACAGGCAATTTTTTGGATGGTTCCTTTAGAAAAAGCATCAAAACAAATTTATTCAGCCATCATAAAGAAAAAAAGAGTTGCCTATATTTCTAAACGTTGGCAGATTATTGCCCTGGTTTTAAAAATGATGCCAGCTTGGGTTTTAAAAAAAACAATTTAATAATAAAATAGATAAAAATGAAAAATAAAATCGCAGCAGTAACAGAATTTCATACTGCTTTTAAGTTAAATATGAACCAACAACCGATTGCAGATATTGGTGAAGATCGAAATACACTTCGTTTTAATTTAATGAAAGAAGAAAATGAAGAGTATTTAGAAGCAGCACAAAACAATGACTTGGTTGAGGTTGCAGATGCACTGGGAGATATGTTGTATATTTTGTGTGGTACGATCATAGAGCACGGAATGCAAGATAAAATTGAAGCAGTTTTTAATGAAATTCAAAGAAGCAATATGAGTAAATTAGGTGAGGATGGCAAACCAATTTACAGAGAAGATGGTAAAGTCTTGAAAGGACCAAATTATTTTAAACCAAATATTTCCGAAATTTTAGAAGGATAGATATTATAAAAATCGACGATACCAACTCTCTTCAATAGGAATTTCCCAATTGTTTTCGAAGTCAATTTTTGTAGTTATTAAGTTGTCAAAAATGATGCTTTTGGCTGTAATAGCTTTGTTTTTCAATAGCTTTTTAAAGTCCTTTAATTCTTTGTATTGTACAAATTCACCTTGTTTAAAGCAGGCGTTCATTTTGTCTAATAATTCTACTTGATATTCTTCTTGTAATCCTAAGATGAATGTAACTGATGCATCAATATCTGGGTTTGTTAAAGGTGAATTTTCATCCGAAGCAAAAAGGATTATAAACCTGTTGTAGAGCAGTTTATAGGATGCTTTGAATTCATCGTCATTTGATTTCCAGTTTACTACAAAGTTTTTTATTTTATTTTCAACTTCTTCAATCTCACTTGAATAGAATTTTCTACTGGAAGGATAAATCCAGATTTTTGCATCTTCTGGAATTAGATTGTAATCTATGAACATCGTATTTTATTTTCGCGTCAAATATACAGAAAACAAAAATCGAAATTAAGTTTATTGATGGTTGGTTTTAAATTTAAACGATGAACAACTCTGATTATTTAACTTTCCGTTTTTAACAGTTTCACACAATCACTTTTTCTATTTTACGGAATCAGACTCGAGTTTTTTTAAATTCTTAATAATTTCCTCTGTCATCGTAGATAGATCATAGGTATGTTTCCAATTCCAATCTTTTCTAGCTTCCGCATCATCAATAGTTTCTGGCCAACTATTTGCAATTTGTTGTCTAGCATCTGGCTGATACGAGATTTTAAATTCGGGAATGTGTTTTTTAATTTCTGATGCAATTTCTTCAGGGGTAAAACTCATGGCTGTTAAATTATATCCTGTTCTGTTTTTTATGTTTTTGATGTCCGTTTCCATTAGTTGAATGGTTGCTTCAACAGCATCTTCCATGTACATCATTGGCAACCGTGTGTCTTTTGATAAAAAACATTGGTATGATTTTTTTTGAATGGCATCAAAATAAATGTCTACAGCATAATCTGTAGTTCCACCTCCTGGTTTTGATTTCCATGAGATGATGCCCGGATAGCGAATGCTTCTAACATCTACCCCAAACTTTTCGTGGTAGTAGTTGCACCAATACTCGCCAGCCACTTTGCTAATTCCATAGACAGTTGTGGGTGCCATTATGGTATTTTGTGGGGTGTTATTTTTGGGGGTTGTGGGTCCAAAAACAGCGATGGAACTTGGCCAGTATACTTGTTTTATATGTTTTTCTTTTGCCAAATTTAAAACCGCTAGCAATGAACTCATATTTAAATCCCAAGCCTTTAGTGGTTGCTGCTCTGAAGTTACAGAAAGCATTGCAGCCAACAAATAGACTTGCGTTATATTGTATTTTTTTATAATTGCCAATATGGACGCCTTGTCAGTAGCATCAATAACTTCAAAGGGTCCTGAAAGGAGCATGTTTTCATCACCTTCTCTTATGTCGGATGCAATGATGTTGTTATTTCCATAAATAACTCGAAGCTTCTGTGTAAGTTCTTGACCTATTTGTCCACAGGCACCTAAAATTAAAATTTTTTCACTCATCTATACATTATGATTTTAATAAAATCAAAGGTACTTAATTTAAGTATTCGTAAATAATTATGGCATTAATATTTATTCAGCAATAAGTATTTGTAAAAGACTTCTTTTTTTAAATTTTTATGAATCGAATAATTGCTCCTATTAAAATGTGTATTTTTACCATATATTTTACAAACGTGAGGCATTTTATTTACTTATTTCTATTGATTTTTATTTTTTCTTGCGGAAAAAAAAGAAAAGATCTTGCTACCAATTCTCAAGAAAGACCCAAGCTTAGTGTTGTTATCGAACATGCTGCTTTTGAAGATGTAAAACCTGCTTTCGAAAAAGAAATAGCCGATTGGCAAGAATTGAAAACAGTACATTCTTTCCTACAGAAATTTCAAAAAGTATCTCCGAATGAAGCTTTGAGTAATGCCCTAGAATTGCGGGATTTAGTCCTAAGTTTAAAAGACAGTGTCACCCCACAAAATTTTAAGATTCCTTCTTTTGAAGCAAGAGTCAATGTGTTGTACAATGAAACCTTACGATTGGCCGATTTAACGCTCATACCTGCAATTAACTATGAAGAAGTTAACCTACAAGTAGATAAAACTTTAGGGGCTTTTTCTTCAGTCAATTCTAAAATCAACACCCTTCTTTCTAAAAAACGTTTTGAGGATGCCATTAAAGTTAGGATCGACTATGACATTGGTATAGATCCCACAAAAATGGACAGTATTTCTAAAAAATCTATTCAATTAAACGATAAAAAGAGATTGTTAAAAAAGGGAAAAAATAAACAAATTACATTGCCAAAACTTCCAAAATTTGACAATAAAAAAATATGAGAAATTACCTTTTACTTTGTACATTATTTGGATTTTTGTTAGGATGTAACTCCAAAAACAACACAAGTTTTCCTGTAACAAAAGCATCACTAGATACTACAATCAATATTTTTTTAGATGAATGGCACGCAGCTGCTTCCAATGCAGATTATGAAGGTTATTTTGGTAAAATGGACTCTATTTCTGTCTTTATTGGAACTGATGCCACAGAAAATTGGAGTAAAGAACAATTCGAAAATTTTAGTAAGCCCCATTTTGATCAAGGAAAAGCATGGAGTTTTAAGGCTTTACAACGTAATATTTATGCAAATAAGGCGACTAATTTTGTGTGGTTCGACGAATTGTTGGATACTTGGATGGGAACTTGTAGAGGTTCGGGAGTCTTAGAAAAAAAACATGGAGAATGGAAAATAAAACACTATGTCTTGTCCATTGAAATTCCTAACCCGGATGTTCAATCTGTAATTTCTGTGAAGAAAAAAAATGATTCTATCTTTTTAAGTAGTCTAAAAAAATAGCTTGGTTATCGTTTTTGTTTCCATTTTGTAACGTAGGATTCCTCGATAATATTTCCTTTTGAATCATACACTGGTGTTTCCAAATATCCATACAGGCTTAACAAAACTGCAAATACTACATAAGCTATAATAAATTTATATTCCATTATCGTTTAATTTAATTGTTCTATTTCTTGTTTTTATAACGTCAAATTATGATGTATGACTTACTTTAAATTTAAGTAAACTACTTAATAATCAAATAAATATATAAGAAATAGTTTTATTAAAAAAGTAATATTGTATGAATGGATCTAAAAAATGTATAGATGGTTGTACTAGCTTGTTTTATAGCAATAAACGAAGTGGAATAACTGGTAAGTGGTTAGCTTCTTGTCTGTTTTGGGAAGTTTTCAGTCTAGCAATAAATAACAGCAAAGCACCAAGCTTGTAGTTGGGACTTTGCTGTTATTTTTTAGAGGTTATGAGTTAGTTTTAGGGAAAATAACATATCACGAAATAGATAATTCTTTTTCACATTTTATATACCAATTTCCTTTCTTTTTTTCTAAAAAGTATATTGCTGAAAAACCATCTAGTTTACCATAACTCAAACCTACAATTACGATCGCCTCTTTGTAATCTCTGTCAAAATTAATTCTTGAAAAATTTAAACAAATGTCTATTTTATCAAATCCTTTTGTCCGCATTTTTTTATAACTATCACTATAATAAATTAGAGAATCTTTTTTATTTAAATTTATTTTATTCAAATTTATTTTTTTACTGTCTTTTAAATTAAAAAAAGAGTTAAGAAATTTTTGATTAATATTACAGACCTCTTTAAAAGGGTGTTTTTTATCTATACCAAACATTTTAGGTTTTAAGGCAATCACTTTTTGTTTTATCGTTTCTTCATAAAATTGTTTATAAAGAAGTAAACTGTCTTTTATAGAAAGTTTATGTTTTGATTTTGAACCATCAGGTGGAGGTGGGATTTTGAATATTATTTTTTTTGAATTAGCAGTAAATTCATTTGTCAGTAGGCTTAAAACCTGATATGTGTTCTCCTTTTCAATACTATTGTCAACCCTACAAGAATAATAAAAACTAGATAGAAGAGTGAAAAATAATATTTTAAAAATCCTGTTATCTACATTCATTTCCTTTGAGATTAGTATTATCATTAACTATTTTCTGTTTTCTGTAATATTCAGTTGATTGGTCTTTGTTTAAGTTAACCCAATTACCATTATTAAAGTAACCATCAAAACCATAAGACCTTAAACCATCCCAGCCAAACCCCATGTAGTATTCTAAAGGATATTGATTGTTATCCAATTTTCTAATTGCCTCAGCTATCGGTTTTACATATTTATCAGCCATATGTTGATGTTGAGCTGCTGTATTCACTAAATTAGGTTTTTGTATTTTTTTCTGCTCAAAATAATGATACAATAAGTTTTCTCTTCGGTTTGGATCTATACCTTTTTCGTGTTCATCAACATATTTGAAAATTTCAGCATGAATTCCTTCATGTAATAATGTTGCTGCATATTCTAAAGGGAAATTTCCTGAAACTATTTCCATTATAATTTTAACATTTCCATGATTAATATCTCCTCCATCAGTGCAGGCTGTACTTGTATTTGTACAATTACCATTTATTATAGTTAAGTTATAATTATCATTATTTTCAAATGTTTTAATTGTTGATTTAAAGAGTGAGAGTTTTTTTAGTTTATCGTAAATACATTTATCTTTTCCAGTAAGTCCATTAATAATCCGTTCCTCATAATCTACTTCAGCACCATTTAAAATAGCTTTAACAACTTCTTTTGCAAAATTGATAACCTCAGCTGGAACAATTCCATTAACCCTATAATTCTGCATAAAATTACTTAAATTATTTAAATCATTTTTATAGGTATATGAATTTAACCATTCTATTTGATTTTGATTGGTAATATTTAGTTCTTGTATTAAATTACTTGCAATTATACGGTGTGTTGGAACATCATCTATATAACCGTCTAACGCTGCTTGTTTATCAGCTTCCCAAGCCATTAAATCGATATAGCCCCCACAAAAATTATTTTGATACATATATCTGTTAATTTCAGGGTATCTCGGATCAAAAAGAGAGACACCACCTCCTCTATTGTTTTTAGCATATTCTTCAATTACGGGTTCTGTTGCCATATCCGAAAATTGAAATTCAACAAGCTCGACTGGAATTTGTAAAGGAGTCATCAGAAAATCTTTATAATATTCATAATTTAAAAGATATTGCATCAATCCCAATTGATCCCATTTATCAAAACTCTTGTAGAACTTATTTTTAAGATTTAACATTTCCTTATCAAAGTCACTTCCAAGATAGTCTAATTTTTCAATAATATAAACGTATTCATGGTTTCTCGATTTTTGGTTTCCAAAAGCATTTTCTAAATCATATTTCAATTCAGAAAGCTTACTTAATGAAGTAACTCCTTTCAGAGAAACTCCCTTTGCTTGTAAATAAGGGAATTGAGAATTGTTCCTATTTCCAGCTCTGATTTCAATTTCTCTTAATTGTAAGTGCTTTAATTCTTTTAAGTACTTTCTATTCTTATTTCTGCCAGGGTTGTATAACTTCTTATATTTAGAGAGAAGAACAGGTGTGTTTCTAGTAATGTTTTTCCCTTCTATATCAGAAAAGAAAGCCTTTTTAGCTTGGTCATAACTGTTAAACGGAGTGTCGAGTTGTTTTTCAATTTCATCTTGAATTAAATTATATTGTTTTCTATACCAACTTTCAATTTCATCAAGTTTCGCTTGTTCTAATAATGCTAAATTATTAAATGCGGTATTATAATTATA